>Ga0070741_10000636_pt1 | contig 121088 bp, 126 predicted proteins | sample Coa_R1_4_FD_66440 | JGI IMG/M metagenome (GOLD analysis project Ga0070741, IMG submission 66440) | Surface soil microbial communities from Centralia Pennsylvania, which are recovering from an underground coalmine fire - Coalmine... | ecosystem: Environmental > Terrestrial > Soil >... | reverse complement strand
TGAAACGCCGTGAAGAGTGTATGACCAGTCCGCCTGGATCGGGCGGTCAGGCGTTAACGTAGACCAGTGGGTCATGCGTCGCCTGAGAAGCCCCCCAGATTGATCGGGGGGAGTGATCACGACACCCGCATCAAGCTCAACGACGCCGAGCGCGTTCGGGTAGCCGCCCCGCCCCACCGACCAGTCGGCCTCGTTGGCTTCCACAGCCCGAACCCCTTGCTCGATGGCGGCCAACGCGGATTGCCCGCTTGTGAGCTGCTGCCAGGCCAGCGCCGTGCCGCTGTTCCTCAAGTCTCCTGCGACGATGATCAAGCGATGTACCTCCGGTGAGACGACGAATTCATCCGGCAAACCGTTGGGCGGAGCGTGCGCGTGCCTTCGCCGCTTCTTCCTCACGATCCCTGGGTGGGGCGTTCGTTTCCAGGGAGTCGAGGAGGGTTCTGGTGGCGGCTGCTACTGCATCAACGGCGGCAAGGAACGCCACTTCGTTGGCTTTTGACGGCTTGTTGAACCCGCTGACCTTGCGCACGTACTGTAATGCCGCCGCGCGAATCTCCTCGTCGGTCACCGGCGGTGCAAAGTTGTAGAGCGTCTTGATGTTTCTACACATTTGAATTCTATACCTCTTCTGGCGGTGGATGGGCATGATTCTCCGGCGACTGGTTGGCGAGTGCAGACGCGCCGAGCACGACCCCGCCTCGTCCTGAATTGCCCGGCAGGATATCCTGGAAAATGATCAGCACGCTCTCGCGGCTCGCCCCACCATGCCTGACCAGCACGTCCGTCATTTCGCGGATCACAGTGGCTTTCTGCTCGTCGGTGCGTCCTGGCGACCAGTACACAATCACGGTTGGCATGGCGAGTCTTCTCCCTATCCTTTGATTGCGCCGAACGTCAGGCCGCGCACCAGGTTACGCTGTGTCAGGATGACGAAGACGATGGCCGGGATCATCATAAGCACGCTCATGGCGCACATACCGCGCCAATCGACGGTGAACTGCTGCGTAAAGGCATACAGCCCCGGCGGGAACGTGCGGGCGTCGTTGCTGCGCGTCAGGACACTGGCAAGCTGAAATTCGTTCCAGGCCGCCAGGAAGGCAAAGATCGCGGCAGCAGCCAGGCCAGGGCCTGCCAGCGGCAGGTCAACGCGCCAGAAGGCCGTCCAGTAGCCGCAGCCGTCGATGTACGCCGCCTCGGTCAGGTCCTTGGGAATCTGCCGGAAGAAGCCGTCCATCAGCCAGATCGTGAAGGGGATGTTGACCGCCACATACACAAAAGCCAGCCCCGGAACGCTGTTGGTCAGCTTCAACTGCGTAAAGAGCATGAACAGGGGCAGCCCCAGCGCAATGCCTGGCACAGACCGCGAGAACATGAGGGCAAGGAACGACGCCGTGTGAAAGCGGAAATGGAACCGGGCGAAGGCATAAGCCGCCAGCGTTCCCAAAAATACCGACACCGCCGTACTGATCAGCGCCGCCAGCAGCGAGTTGGTCAGGTAGGCTTCAACAGCGACTCGCACCTGCACATTGGGGTTCATGCCGAACATGGTGGTGAAGGCGTCGAGCGTAATTTCGCGGGGAATCCAGACCGGAGGTGAGGCGTTCACCTCTCCTGCCGGGCGAAAGGCAGTCAGGATGATCCAGAAGGCTGGGATCGCCAGAAAGAGCAGGATCGCCCAGGCCAGGACATTGATAACCAACTGGTTACGGCGGCGGTTCGGGCCAGCGCTCATTGCACAATCCTGGATTTAACCAACTGCCGGAAGAGATAAACAGTAAAGGCCAGTGAAATAATGACGGTGATCCACGACATGGCGCTGCCCAGGCCAAACTTGGAACTGTCCATTGCCAGCCGCGCCACGTAGGTCCAGATCAGTTCAGTGCGGTTGGCGGGGCCGCCGCCCGTCATGATACGAACGATGTCAAAGGCGCGGCTCACGTCCAGCGAACGCAGCGTCAGCGCAATGTACGTGAATGGGGCCAGCAGCGGCACGGTGATCAGCCGGAACTTCTGCCACGACGTTGCGCCATCCACGTCCGCTGCCTCGTAAAGCTCCTGGGGCAGTGAAAGCGTGCCCGCCAGCAAAATGATAGTCATAACGGGCAGATTCATCCAGATCGTGGCAGCCATGATCGACAGCAGCCCAAACGGTTCCTCGACCAGCCAGGCCCGCCCCTGGATGCCGAACACACTCAGGAAATTGTTGACCAGGCCCACCGTATCGTTGTAAAACCAGCGGAACTGAAAGCCGACCAGTACCGGCGCAAACATCATCGGGATCATCAGCAGCGTGCGGATGATGTTCTTCCCGGCAGTGACCTGTGCCAGCAGTTGGGAAAGGCCCAGGGCCAGGAGATATTCCAGATTCACGGTGACGGCCAGGAAAATGATCGTGTTGACCAGCGCCTTGCGAAATACCGGATCGTTGATCAACTGCTTGTAGTTGTCGAGCGCCGTCGGCAGGCTGAACGCCAGTGTGTTGGGCCGCAGCAGTTCATAGGGCGTGAAACTGACGTACAGCGAATACAGTAGCGGAAAGCCCGTCACAATCACGATGATGACAAATGAGGGCAGGATCAAAAAGACCGGAAACCAGCGCGGGCCGATCTGCCTAGACCCTTGCGCCAGGCGCTTCGCCAGCTTGCTCACCGCCAACGCGGCGCTTGCTTCGATGGACACTCTATCTTTCCCTATGGTCTCGTATTCCGCCTGGTGTCCCCTCGCCAATTGGCGAGGGGACAGGGGGTGAGGTCAATCCCCCTCACTCACTTCTTATAGTAACCCGCCTTGTCCAGCAGATCGTGTGCATCCTTCGCCGCCTGGTTCAAACCATCTTCTGGCGTCAGATCGCCCAGCATGATCTTCTGGATGGTCGGGTAGACGATGTTGGAGATCGGAATCCAGTCCGCGATCAACGGCGGAGTCTTGAAGTCTTCGCTGACCTGGAGCTTTGCCAGTTCGAGGCGCTGCTTGTCCAGCGGATTCTTTGACTTGGAAGCGTCGTCGATAATGCGCTGCCACACGTCGTCGCGCACGGGCAGGAAGCCAAGCTGCGCCTCTTCATAAGCCACGCGCTCGGAGGTCAGGAACTTGATCAACTGAGCGCCAGCCTTCTTGTTCTTGGCTGCTGTCGGGATCGAGAAAGCGTGTGCACCTGCCCATCCGGTGGGACGAGCATTGGGGCTATCGAAACCCTTGAAGCCCCGCGCCAGGCCGAATTTGCCCGCGATGGCCGGGCAGTTCTTCGGGTCCTGGAAGTAGCTGTACCAGCCGTACCATTCCAGTTTCAGTGCCACGCTACCATTACAGAAGTTGGCCGCATCCTCGTCCCATAAGAAGTTGGGCGTGTCTTTGGCGATGATGCCGTCCTGATACCAACCGCGCAGCAACTTGGCAACGGCCAGACCTTCCGGCCCGTTGAACCTGGGTTCGTACTTGTCATCAAGGAATTGGCCGCCGCTGGCGAATAGCAGTTCATAGAAGCGCCCGGTCAGGCCTTCTTCCTTGCCCGCCATGCCGTAGCCATATTTGGAATAGCCACCCTTGACGAAGAAGCGAGCTTGTTTGTCCACGTCGGCCAGCGTGGTCGGCACTTCCAGCTTCTTGCCGGTTTCCTTTTCGTAAGCAGCCTGAATCTTCGGGTCGCCGTACAGGTCGGTGCGATAATGCAGTGCGCTCACGTCAGCGTGACGCGGGATGAGCAGCAGCTTGCCGTCCACAGTCGCCGACTGGATGATGGCCGGGCTGAACGCCTTCAATTCGTCTTTGGTGAAATACTGGTTGAGGTCTTCGACATAGTCCTTGTACTGCATCATGAAGCTGGTGTGATCCCAAGCCACGTCGTAGTCAACCGCATTGGTGGCGTAATCGGTTTTCAGCTTTTTGTCGATCTCGAAGCCGTTGCCCAGGAAGACGATCTCGACCTTTGCGCCGGTCTTTTCCTCGAAGATGCTGATCGACTTGTACATGTTCTCGTACTGACCGCCGCCAATGTTCGCCATGCGGATCGTGACGCCCTTCAAGTCCTGGTCAAGACCCGCATATTGCGGCTCTTTGGCCTGCGCGGTCACTTTTGCGCCGCTGCCGAACGCTGACAGGGCCAACACCGCGATCATCAAGAAAAACAGAATTTTGCGCATATCAAAAAATCTCCTGCTGTTGTGGTTGAACCGTCGATGATGAGTCAAGAACGTGTGATTTGGTGTGCTTGCCCTCCTCCTTTCCATCACGCTCGGTCTTTCGGCTTGACCAGGCCAGTGCGCGGATAGTGGTAGTCGCGCGTTTGCTTCTCGTCCTTGTAGACGTACCAGACACACGGCGCATTATGATCCAGCGTGTGGTCGAGCGGGCGAAGTGGATGGCCGCGTTTGCGCCCCGGCAGCCACTCCATCGCAATCGCACAGTGCGAGCAGTACCAGTGAACACCCGTCTTCTGCCACGTCCACAGATGCGGCGTCTGGTTCGTGCCGTGCTCAGTGATCGGGTACGGGCCGCGCCCGGTTTCCGGGTCGCCGCGCCGCAGGACGCCGCCACTGCCACATGGGTCAAAGGCGATCACGAAGCGATCTGCTTCCTCGCGCACAATCACATCACCACGCCGCCGCGCGCCGCTGAAATGCCCGCCGCGCATCCCCTCGACGGTCAGCGCCACCTTTTCCCAGGGTGTCATCTGATCCCAGGCCGCGTAGCGATCTCCCCAGATCGACTGGTGCGTGTGCAGGATCGTGTCCAGCACCGATTCCTCGCCCCACGTTGCAGCGCAGTACGACAACAAATCCTGCACCCAGGCGACCAGGATTTCGTGCGGGTTCTTGAATTCCAGCCGCATCCTGTCCAGCCACTGGATGGCCTCGTCGCGCTGGCCGTTTTTCAGCGCTTCCAGGCAGCGATCACGCGGAGCAAGGCCAAGCTGCGCCGTTTCCCAGACGCGCATGATCCCGCTGGCAGCGGACGTATCCATGCCCGGCTGCGCACCCGATTTCTCGACGATGAAGCGGATAATGTCCTTGACCCAGGTGGTCATGATGCTGTGCATGATCTGCATTTCGCGCAGGAAGTAGTTGACCAGCATGACGGCTTCTTCGTCACGCCCGGCCCGGATTGCTTCCTCGGCCAGCGTTTGCGAGGACGTGCCAATCGTGTCGATGTCGTCCAGGCGCAGTTCACGACCAATGGCCTCGGAGCGGGTGTACTTGAGTGCCATGTTACATTGCCCCCAACTCTTGCCGGACGATTTGGGTCCCCTTCACCATTGCCTTGAGCTTTTCGCGGGCGACCCAACGGGCGGTCATGCTGAACCCGCAGTCCGCTGCAATCCACAGCCGCTTAGGATCGTTGTGCTTGAGCATTTCGCGGATACGTTCCGCCACGATCTCCGGCTTTTCGACGGCGCGCGCTTTCACGTCCACGACGCCTGCCGCCAGAAACTGATCGTCGCGGGCATTCCTGGCGAAGATGTCTGCCTGCCACATGCCCCGGTTGGCGAATTCGAGATGGATGATGTCCACCTTCAAATCCTTGAAGGTCGGCGCGATGTGCTCATAAGTGCGGTGCGCGACTGCCGGGCGTCCCAGGAAGTTGCCAAAGCAGATGTGCAGGCCGACGGTCACTTTGTCGGCGATGCCTTCGACCATCGCGTTCATCATGTCCACGAACTCCGGTACGGACACAAAATCGTCAATGGCTGATGGTTCATCGATCTGGATGTGGGTTGCGCCTGCCGCGACCACGTTCCTCAATTCCTGGTTGAGCAGCGGAACCAGCGCCCAGGCCACCTCGCGTTTGTCCTTGTACACGCCATTCGGATCGATGCGGAAGGCGAAGGTGATCGGCCCACCGAAGGGCGTGACCAGCGGTTTTTGCGTGCGCGTCCGGGCATATTGCAATTCTTCGACCAGCCCGAAACCGTTGGGTGCAGAGAACTTATCGACGGCTTTGAAGGCATTGATCATGTCCGGGCCGGGGTAGCCAAGCTGCCGCTCCCAGGGGATTTTCTGTACGCCCTGAATGCAGTCGTAGAAGCTGACCAGGAAGTTGAAGCGCTTCATCTCGCCGTCGGAGATGACATCGACGCCCGCCTCCTCCATCTCCATGATCGCCAGGTTGGTCGCGTCCTCGAAGGCTTCGCGGACATCGGCGCTGCCCATCTTCCCGGCCTGCTGCGCTTCGCGGACGATGAACAGCCAGCCGGGGGTTCCGTAACTGCCGATGACCTGCGTGGGCAGCAGCGGCATGTCGTGGTAGTGATACATATAATTCCTTCTTTAAGCAGAGCCTCACCCTCAGCCCCTGTCCGCAAGCGGAGAGGAACCAATGCCAGATCGCACCGTGACAGATTGCCCACTCTGTTGGGGGGTGAGGTGAGTGTATTAGTTCATTTCGATACCGCCGTCCACGTTAAGCGCCTGTCCGGTGATGTAATCGGCGTCGGTGGAGCACAGGAAAGAGACCGCCGCTGCCAGGTCTTCGGGCGTGGCGGCACGTTTGAGCGGCACGCTCTCAATCGTCTTTTTGATCCACTCGCCCCGCTGCATCCCGAAGCGGGCCGACTGCGTTTTGTCGATGTCATCCCACATGGGCGTGGGTACGACGCCGGGGCAAACCGCATTGACGTTGATGTTGTACGGCGCAAGGTAGGCGGCAGCGCTCTGGGTGATGCTGATCACGGCCCATTTGGCCGCCGAGTAGTGCGCCGCGTAGGGCCGTCCGCTTCGCCCGGCGACAGACGAAAAATTGACGATCTTGCCATAGCTGCGGTCTGCACGGCCAGCCTGCTTGACCTCGTCTGGAACCTGGGCAACCATCTGCTTGGCGACAGCCTGCAAGCAGAAAAAAAGACCGCGCTGGTTGACACGCTGCAACCAGTCCCATTTTTCAGGGGTCAGGTCGAACAGGGGCAGCGTTTCCAGTACGCCCGCATTGTTCACCAGGATGTCGATTCGGCCAAAGCGCGCCACCACATCCCTGACCATCTGCTCGATTTGCGCCGTGTCGCCGATGTCGATAGGGTAGGCCAGCGCCTCTGGCCCCAGTGCGGATAGTTCTTGTGCGGCGCTCTCGGCATTGGCCTTGTTGTACTCGGCAATGACGACGTGCGCGCCTTCCTGGACAAAGCGTTTCGCCACGCCGCGCCCGATGCCCTGCCCGGCCCCGGTCACGATGGCGATCTTCCCGGCGTGGCGTCCAGGGACGATGGCCGGCACGTCAGCTCCTCTCCCAACGGCAGGTTTGGCCGCCAGGAAGCGGCTTATAATCTACTTCAAAGCAGCACATTGAATTCATACAAGGGACTTTTCAAAGCCAGGAAAAGATATATAAATTATAATTTATGTTTTATAATTGTCAACAAAGCGTTTTGCCCCCGAGGAGACTTTAATGGCAATCAAAATAGATACCCATCAACATTTCTGGAACCTGACGGAAGCTGTGTACTCGTGGCTCATTCCGGCCTATGGGCCACTGTACCGCACCTTCGAAGCGCCCGAACTTGAACCGCAGGTCAAGGCCGCCGGGATCGATAAAACGGTGCTGGTGCAGGCTGCCAATTCCTACGAGGACACGGCCTATATGCTCAAGGTGTCCGACATGAACGACTGGATCGGCGCTGTGACGGGCTGGGTGAATCTGGAAAACCCGGATGAAACCGACAAGCGTATCGAAATGTACAAACGCCATCCCAAGTTCCGGGGCATCCGCGACCTGATCCACACCGAGCGCGAACCGGACTGGCTGCTGAACGACGTGGTGATCGAGTCGCTCAAGGTGCTGGCAAGATATGGGGTCATTTTTGAGGTGGTCGCCGTGTTTCCGAACCACCTGAAGCACGTGCCGACGCTGGCCGAGAAAGTGCCCGACCTGAAAATGGTGATCGACCATCTTGCCAAGCCGCCTATCAAGGACAGGCAGATGTCGCCCTGGTCAGATCAGTTGAAGGCAGCAGCGGCCTCGCCCAACGTGTATGCCAAGCTCTCCGGGCTGAACACGGCGGCTGACCCGTCCAACTGGTCTGCCGCTGACCTCAAGCCGTACATCGACTTCGCCATCCAGGTCTTTGGCGCGGATCGGCTGATGTACGGCAGCGACTGGCCGGTGTGCATCCTGGCCGGGGACTACAACAAAGTCTGGGTGGAGACACAGAAGGCACTGCAAGGTTATTCACAGGCAGAAATCGAGGCCATGCTTGGCGGCACGGCGTCGAAACTATATAACATCAAGTGACGATTCACCCCCTCTGGCCCCTCTCCGATTCACAGAGAAGAAAGGGGACGAAGAAGGCAGCTACCGCATCTCCTGGCCGCCTGTCACGTTGATGGCCTGCCCGGTCATATAGCTGGATTGGTCGGAGGCCAGGAACACCACCACGTTGCATACGTCGTCGTAGGTGCAGCCGCGTTTCATCGGAACCTGGTCGATGTAGCGCTGGCGCACCTGCTCCTCGGTGATGCCCAGGTTCCTGGCGTACTGCTTATACAGCGAGTTGACCCACAGCGGCGAATCAAGCAGGTTGCCGGGGCACACACTGTTGACGCGAATGCCCAGTTCGGCCAGTTCGAGTGCCAGACTCTGCGTCAGCCCGATCCCGCCGAACTTCGAGGCGGCATACGCGGCATTTTTGGCGCTGCCCTTCTTGCCAGACTTGGAATTGATCTGGATGATATTGCCGTGCTTCTGAGCCTTCATCACCCGGACGGCGTGCTTGGCAGTCAGGAAGTAGCCTGTCAGGTTGACGTTGATCACAGCCTGCCAGGTTTCGAGTGGCATCTGGTCGGTCTCACCCGACAGCAAGATTCCAGCATTTGCGATCACCAGATCGAGCCGCCCGAACTCGCGCACGGCCCGGTCAATCATGTCCCGCACCTGCTCCTCGTTGGTCACGTCTACCTTTTGAGCGATGGCGCGGCGCTTCGTCTCGGCCTCATTCTTAACAATGGCCTCGGCAGTTTCGATGGCGGCTGGCTCGTTCAGGTCGGCCACCAGGACGTGGCAGCCTTCGCGCGCCAGCCGGTATGAAATGGCCTGGCCCAATCCCTGGCCGCCGCCCGTCACCACCGCGATCCGATCTTCTAAAGTGCGTGTCACGTCGTCATCTCCTGTGTCAGCCACCTATGGCAGCATCAGGCGCAGGAATTCTTCCTCGGCCTCAATCGTCCATTCGCGCCCATTGCGCAGCCTGGCGTAGACCGTGGGTAGTTTGTCCTTGAGGTCAGTCAGCGGCGTGAGCGGCATCTCCTTGATGTGCGGGAAGATGACCACCTTGCCGGGGAAACTGGCGTCCTTCAGGGCATGCAGCCCGTCCTTCGCCGCGCTCAACGAGCCGACTGCCGCTACGACGCGATGCGGTGAAAGCTGCCCGGACTCAGTCTGATTGAGCATCAGCCGCATATCGTCAATGGTCGAAGCCGAGTGGCCGAAAAAGCGCACGTTTTTGGTGAGCAGGTCGCCCAGGTCAAGCGTGACCATCGTACCGCGCGCCACGCCCGCAAAGACGTTCATCGAGCCGTAGGGGGCCAGATACGTGGCCGCATCCGAGATCACAGCGGGGATCGGAGCCAGCACGATCACATCGTCAAAGCCCTGCGCCTTGAAGCGATCCATTTCTGCCGCGTAGGACTCTTTGTCCATCGGATTCAAGCAGATAAAGTTGATGCCTTTGGCCTTCGCTTCGGCCTCGAACGTCTCCCGCAGATCGTTCAGACGCAGATTGCTCACATCGGTGCAGACAATCGTCGCCGGGCCATTCGCCACCTGGATAGCGCGCTGCACATGCATCCGGCCCATCGGCCCACCCGCCCCGACAAACCAGGCTCGTCCACCTGGCTTGAGAGTCGAGCGCGCCGGCACGTCGCTGTACACATGGGCGATGTCCGGATTCGATCCGGCGATGTACAGCCAGCGGTTATAGTGAACACGGCCCATGTCCACCGACACCGGGCGGGCAGGTGGCTTGTCGTCCACGATGGCGAACACGCCGAAGTCGGCCAGGAATGGGCTGATCTTCTCGATCATGTCGGCATCCGCGCCCAGCAGCACAATATCGTCTACGGGTCTGGCGGGCGGGTTGGCGAGATCGTTGGTCTCAAGCACCTCGACGCCCAGTTTTTGAGAGCGCGCACGCAGCCAGCCGGCAAAGGCGGTGGGTACGTTGGTCAGTACCAGCCGATTCGGATGCGATGCCTCGTCGAAGCCTGCGCTGATGGTATACGGCAGCGCCGGAGCCGACGACGTGCCGATGATCCAGGCTGTGCCGCCCGGCTTCAAGGCGGTGCGATACCTTAGCTGGTAGGCCGCCACCACGCACGCCCAGGGTTCGACCAGCGCGCTTTCGGCGTAGCCCGTCGTGGGCTTGATGGGGATCAGGTAGTTGCCGTCGTCGCCGTTCAGCACCCGCTGATCAATGACGCTGTATTCGGACAGACCGCCCTGGATTTCGTAGCCGTAGGCGTAGCCCTTGCCATTCACGTAAATGTCGGCCTGCACGATGAAGCGATCTCCGACGTGATATTGATCGCGCAGATTCTCGCCCACACCAACCACGACCAGCGTCACCTCGTGGCCCAGCACCACCGGATTCTGGCGCATATTGCGGTGAATGCGAGGGTGCTGTTCGCCCTGGCTGATCACTTTGATGTCGGAGAAGCACAGGCTGCAAGCGTCATGTCGCACCAGCAGTTCGTCCGGGCCGTAGGTCGGCATCGGGACTTCAATCGGCTTGTCATCTTTGCCCAGGTTCTCAAAGCCCGCACCATACAGCGGCCAGAGACGGTTGACCTTCGGCAGCGGAGCGGTAGCGCTGCGGTATTCGGCCAGCTTATCGACAGTCACGTCAGTCATTTTCAACCCCTTTACTGCTGACCTCGCGCCCGACGCTGAAGCACCGGGGCGAGATTACGAAGCCCCTGTGGAGCTATTCATGAGTCGGCTTTGGCCGACTTCGTAGCTTCAGCCCTGTGGCTTCAGGGCTTCTAGTTTCGCCAAAACTTCGCCGGGCGTCATGGCCGCATCAATGGGCAGGGCTGGCTTGCCCGGCGGCACACGCTGCCCGACTCGCGTGTAGAAGTCGTTTCGCTCCCGGCGCGACGGCAAATGCCGCTTTGCCCAATCGCTCTGGTAGCCCACTCCGCAGGCGCGCTGCAACACCGTATGCCCGTAAATGAAATGCGCGCCGTCCATGAATGCCTGCCGCACCGGGGCCAGTTCCGGCGCATCGAAGTCATCCACCAGCTTGTTGCCGAAGGTATTCATCTCCGTGCCGACATTGAGCGGGAGCGCCAGTTCTTCGGCCAGCTTCACCACATCGTACAGATTGTGGACTTTGACCCGCTTCAGGTCGGGGTCAGCAATGTTCCAGTTGCGATCCGGCACAATGTTCAGCGCCACCACGCCCTTGCCGATCAGCAGTTCCAGCAGTTCGCGCATCGACTGTTCGCCTGGCGACGTACCGTCCAACCAGGTGGCGCAGGGCAGCGCCCCACAGGCGACGATCATGCTGTGGAACTCTTCGACGGATGGGAACGAGTCGGGGCGTGGTTGAACATAGCCCACACCGCCCTGTTTCATCAGTTTAGCGCGAATCTGGTTCTGTAGCTTAGGTGGGTCGTTCAAGAGCGCGGTCACCTGCTCAGAAGCCATGTTCAGCTTTTTCGCCCAGAACTCCTTGACATCCGGCACGGTGCGCTCGGCGGCGCGGATGTAGGCCACGACCATGTGTCGCTCGGTGGGGTTGCCGCCCGGCGTCAACGGCAAAACGTCGCGCTCGTAATCGATCTTTACCGGATCAAGGTAGGCGTTGACCTTTTCGACCATGCCCCGGTTGCGCCGCGACGCCCGCTGCCGCAGATCGGCCAGGATCGATGCGGCTGGTTCCGGCGCAGCGCTTGACGTGAAGCCAATGCCCATGTGATAGTACACGCCCGGCTCACCCGGCGAGTTGATCTCGCGCGTGATGAATTCCGGGATGATCAGGCGCGTCTCGATCCCGGCGCTGCCGCGCACGCCCACCTGCTCGCAGGCATCCAGGAATTCGTCTACGGCATCCAGCACGTCAAAATCGACGATGCCGATCAGCCGGAAGCCGCGCCGTTTTGCCAGCCAGGCCAGCGAACTGGGCGAGTGGCCGTAGGCATTAAACGAGAAAAAGGTGTGGCAGTGCATGTTCGCCACGTTTTTCTCAGGCTCCAGCGGAACCTCGCCGCGCTGCGCCAGCGCGAGCAATTCAGTCAGTGCCCTGGCCCGCACGCCGCGATCAAAACTATTCAGGTCGGCTTCCAGAGCCGCGATTCGACTATTTTGTTGGGTCATGAATGCTCAACTTATGGTTATTGGATATGTCGTTCTTGCCCTGGGCGAAAGCCGCAGGGCTAAGATTACGAAGCCTCTTCGAGGCTGTATTAGCCCCGCAGGGGCTTCGTTGATTCAGCCCGGTGCTTCAGCGCCGGGCGCGCCGATTACACTCCCAACTTATTCCGCCGCAGGATCTCGCTCGTCGCTTGTACTGTCTTGACCTGATGCCCCGGCAGCGGCAGGATGCGTTCGTGGATGGTATCGATGATCCAGTCCTTCTGCGGGAAGAATTCCTCTTCCATCTCCGCGCAGGGCGTGATCCAGTTCCGCGCGCCGACGACGGCCACCGGGCCATCCAGGTAGCTGAAGGCCAGTTGGCTGATGTTGGAGGCCATCGTGTGCGCAAACGAGCCGCGTTCGCAGGCATCGGAAGCGATCACAATTTTGCCCGTCTTTTTGACCGACTGCACGATCTTCTCGTAGTTCAGCGGGTTCAGAAAACGGGTATCGATCACCTCGGTGGACAGGCCGTACTTCTGTTCCAGTTCCTTCGCCGCGTCCAGCGCACGATACAGCGTCGCGCCGATGGTCAGGATGGTCAGGTCTTTGCCCTCACGGCGGAGGGCGGGTTCGCCCTCCTCAACCTCGTAGTAGCCGGTGGGCACACCGCCTTCGACCAGGATTTCCGGCTCGGTGTAGAGACGCTGGCTCTCGAAGAATACCACCGGGTCGGTGCCACGCAGCGCCAGGTTGAGCATCCCCTTCGCATCATAGGGCGTGGCCGGGAACATGACCTTCAGGCCGGGGATGTGCGCGACGATGGATGACCAGTCCTGCGAGTGCTGCGCGCCGTACTTCGAGCCGACGGAAACACGCAGTACGAGCGGCATCCGCAGCACATTGGCCGACATGGCCTGCCACTTTGACATCTGGTTAAAGATTTCATCTCCCGCGCGGCCCATGAAGTCGCAGTACATCAACTCGGCCACCACCCGCCCACCGGACAGCGCGTAGCCGACGGCTGTTCCGACAATCGCGCCCTCGGAGATCGGGGTATTGAACAGGCGGTGATAGGGCAGGGCTTCCGTCAGGCCGCGATAGACGCCGAAGGCTCCGCCCCAGTCGCGGTTCTCCTCGCCATAGGCGACCATCGTCGGGTCTTCATAAAAGCGATACATCATGGCCTCGAACAGCGCCTCGGCGTAGGTCAGAGTCTTGAGTTTGGGCAAAGGCTGGCCGTCTTTGAGGCCAAAGCGGAACTTCTCAAACGTCGTCTTAAGGCGGCTTTCCTCCTTCGAGATCAGTACCTCCGGTGTGCGATCCTCCATCCGGTCTGCGAACTGGTTGGAGAACATCATATCGCCAATCGCTTCGCCCCTGACGCGCGGCGAGATGTCCAGGGACACTGCTGCCTTGAGTACCTGCACCAGCCGTTCGAGGATATTGGCACGCATGGCCTCCAGCTCGGATTCGGTAGCGTGCTGGTTTTCGAGCAGGTATTCGCGGTAACTGAGCAGCGAGTCCTGCTGCCGCCACAGGTCAACCTCGGACTTGTCGCGGTACGTCGAAGCGTCCGACGGTGAGTGTCCCGCGAAGCGGTAGGTGATGGTATCCAGCAGCACCGGCCCCTGGCCCTGTTCGAGGATGACTCTCTTGCGCTCGATAGCATCGGCAACGGCCAGCGGATTGTAGCCGTCCACGCGCTCGGCGTGCATCGCCTCCGGGTTGACGCCCAGGCCGACGCGCGCCAGGACCTGGAAGCCCATCGTTTCGCCCATCGGCTGCCCGCCCATGCCGTAGAAGTTGTTCATGAAGTTGAAGAGCATGGGCGGCGCGCCGCCGATCTCCTTGTCCCAGAGGGTGCGGTATTGATCCATCGCGGCGAACATCATCGCTTCCCAGACCGGGCCGCAGCCCATCGAGGCATCGCCGATGTTGGCGATAACAATGCCCGGCTTGCGATTGACCCGCTTGAAAAGCGCCGCCCCCACCGCAATATCGGCGGAGCCGCCGACGATGGCGTTGTTGGGCATGATCCCGAACGGCGGGAAGAAGGCGTGCATCGAGCCGCCCATACCCTTATTGAAGCCGTTGGCGCGCCCAAAGATTTCGGCCAGCGTGCCATACAACAGATAGTTGATAGCGATGTCTTTGACGCTGCCTTTGCTGAACTTCTCCACGACGCGCAGCGCGGCCCCGCCCATGTACGTTTCCATGATCTCGGTCAGCGCCTGGTCGCTGAGTTGCTGGATGGAGGCCAGCCCTTTGGCTAAGATTTCGCCGTGACTGCGGTGCGAGCCGAAGATAAAATCGTCGGGCGTCAGGTTGTAGGCCTGCCCGACCACCGATGCCTCCTGACCGATGGACAGGTGCGCAGGCCCCTTGTGGTTGTACTCAATGCCCTCGTATGAGCCTTCCTTTTTGATCCGGTCCAGCATCGTCTCAAATTCGCGGATGAAAAGCATATCCCGGTAGATGCGCACGAGGTTGGCGGTGCCGTATTTCTTCGCCTCGGCCTTGGGGTCCGGTACGTAGGCGTTCAGGGGAATGACCGGACTTTCAAGTACCGCCCTGGTACGCACTTCCGAGGGGTCAATCGTGATCGCTTTGGTCATTTGTTCTTTCCTTCTAGCTGCTGTTCTGGCGGATTACAGCGCCAGCATAAGTTCCAATTCGGCCAGATTCTTCGAGAGCGCTTGCAGGAAACGCGCGCCGGGTGCGCCATCCACGACCTGGTGGTTGATGGTTAGCGACAGGCCCAGGTGCGGGATGAATGCCACCTCGCCATTGACCTCGACAGGCTTCAGGTTGATATTGCCCACGCCCAGGATGGCGACCTGCGGCACGTTCAGCACCGGCGTAAAGCTCTCGATGCCCAGGCTGCCCAGGTTGGTGACGGTGAAGGTCCCGCCGTTAAGGTCGTCGGGCGACACACTGCCATCCTGACAGGCCGCCGCCAGCCGCCGCGCTGCGTGCGAAATCTGTTTCAGACTCAATGTGCTGGCATTGCGAATGACGGGCACGATCAGGCCGCGCGGCGTATCGACGGCGAAACCGAGATGAACCGTCTTGTACTGCGTGATCGTGTCGTTGGCAAAGTGGGCGTTCAAGTCGGGGTATTGAAGCAGCGTCCGCGACACGACAAACAGCAGCAGATCGTTGATGGTTACATCCTGCAAGCCGAGGGTGTCCTGGCTGGCCTTCAACCGTTTGCGATAGTCGAGGATGGCGCGGGCGTCGGCGGAGGCGTTGAGCGTCAACTGCGCGGTGGTCTGCATCGAGGTCAACATACGGGTAGCGATGACCTTGCGCGTTCCCCTGACCGGGATCACGATCACGTCCTCCCCCGCAGCAGGCACAACCGGGGCAGCGGCTGGCTGCGCCCTGGCCGTCGCGGGCACAGAGGCGATCAGGTCTTTGGAAGTGATGCGCCCACCCGCGCCCGTTCCCTGCGGCGGAGCCACAAAGTCTCCCTTCGCCAGCATCGACTTTGCCAGGGGCGTGATCCGCTGACGGTTTGCCAGCGCCGCCTGGATGTCGCGCTCGATGATGCGCCCGCCAGGGCCGGTTCCCTGGATGTCCGATACGTCCAGCGCCTTGCTGGCGGCCAACTTTTTCGCGCGCGGTGAGATTCCGCCCGCCTCCTTGCTAACTTCCACCGCACTCGACGCGGCGTGCACATCGCTGACCGTCGCCGCAGTGGTCACATCACGTCCATTCGTGCCCGGCGCAGTGGTCTGTTGAATGGGCACACTGCTGGCGGCTTGCTCCGGTTTGCGCGTGGCATTGGCGGGCCACAGGTCGTCAACCGACTCGCCCGGCTCACCCACCGCCGCGATGTTGATCATGACCGGCACTTCGTCGCCTTCCTGGAAGAAAGTTTCGAGCAGCGTGCCGGAGACCGGGCTTTCCACGTCCATCGTCGCCTTGTCGGTTTCGATCTCACAGAGCGCCTCGCCCTGCGCGACGTAGTCCCCTTTCTTTTTCTTCCAGTTCACAATAATGGAAGTTTCTACGGTATTTCCTAACTTGGGCATAACCACTGCGGTTGCCATCGATCTGTCCCTCAGTATTGCTATCGTTCAGACGAGAATAATTTCAGTGCCCAGAGCGCGAACCTCCGCCACCCGATCAGCCGGGGCGTCCCGATCCGTGATCACCGTGCGAATCTGATCCAGCCGCGCAAATGACACCAGCCCGACCTTGCCCCATTTCGTCGCGTCCAGGACGGCGATCACCTGGCGGCACATCGCGGCCATGCGGCGCTTGACCTCGGCTTCGTCGGCGCTCACGTCGGTCAGCCCGTCCATCACGGTGATGCCATGTGCGCCAAAGAAGCCCTTCTGAATATTGTATTTGCACAGCATGTCCAGGCCGTCCGGCCCGACCAGCGAAGCGGTGTCGCGCCGCACGCGCCCGCCGGACATGACCACCGTCACGTCCGGAGCGTCCAGCATTTCCTGGGCGACGGCCAGGCTATTGGTAATGATGGTCAGATGGCGGTGATTCTTGAGGTGTTGGGCAATTGCCAGGGCGGTGCTGCTGCTGTCCAGGATGATCGCATCGCCGTTGGCAACCAGCGCCGCACCCGCCTTGCCGATGCGGCTTTTTTCCTGTACCTGCTGCTGGCGGCGCATGGCAAGCGCCAGTTCGTAGAGGTTGGTATCGCCCGCCACCGCGCCGCCATGCGTTCGCACGATCAGCTTGCGGTCAGCCAGTGCCTGCAAGTCCATGCGAATGGTCACTTCCGACACGCCGAACTCCTGGCTGAGTTGGCCGACGGACACACGCCCGTCCGCCTGGATGCGCCGGAGGACCTGCTGTCGCCGCTCTTCCAAATACAGATCGCGTGAAGTTCCCATCAAGCGAGGTTGCTTTTGTTTACTTTCGATTACTTTCATTATAAGGTGGATCAAAAGCAAAGTCAACTGACTGGTTGAAACTTCCTGCCTCCTCATCGAAATTCGGAGAGCGGCGCTGGGCGGTGAGTTGCTGCTTCAGGGTGAGGTAAACTACCCCCAACCGGAGGACAACAGGATGGCACTCACAGGCACACGCACTTACGTTGGCTTTGGCTTCGGCGCGATCCAGGCCGGGCTTTTTCTGTACGAGGCGTTTCAATCGGGCGCGTTCCGCCGGCTGGTCGTCGCGGAGGTCATGCCCGACATGGTCACCGCTGTTCGCCGTGCCAATGGTTATTTCACCGTCAACATTGCTCGCCCGGACGGCGTGGAAAAAGCCAGAGTCGGCCCGATTGAGATCGACGATCCGGCTCAGGACGCGGATCGGCAGCACATCATCGACGCTATTGCCCACGCCGACGAGATCGGTACGGCCATTCCGAGCGTGGCTTACTATGCGTCGGCTGCGCCCGGCAGTCTCCATTCGGTGCTGGCTCAGGGCCTGCGCAAAAAGGCCGAGGTCGGCGGGCCGCGTGCCGTCATCTATACAGCCGAGAATCACAACCACGCCGCTGAAATCCTGGAAGAGAAAGTCGTGGCCGAAATCCCGGCCCGTGAGCGAGCGGGCGTCAGGTCGTGCGTACGATTCTTGAATACGGTGATCGGGAAGATGAGCGGTGTCGTCACCGATCCGGGCGAGATCAAGGCGCAGGCCCTTGCCCCCATCACGCCCGAAGATCGGCGGGCTTTCCTGGTCGAATCCTTCAACCGAATTTTGATCTCGCGCATCGACTTTGATACGCCCTTTCAGCGGGGATTATCGGTCTTTGAGGAAAAGGCCGATCTGCTGCCCTTCGAGGAAGCCAAACTCTACGGCCACAACGCCACTCACGCGCTGGCTGCGTACCTGGGCGCAGTCCGCGGGCTGCGCTACATTGCCGAATTGGAACAGGTGCCAGGTGTCCTGCCCTTTCTACGCGCAGCATTCATCGAAGAATCCGGCGGCGCGCTCATCCGAAAGCACACGGGTGTGGACGCGCTCTTTACACCAGAAGGTTACACACACTATGCCGATGATCTGCTTTCGCGCATGTTCAATCCCTACCTGCGCGACACAGTGGAGCGTGTCGGACGCGACCCGGCCCGCAAGCTCGGCTGGGATGACCGGCTGATCGGTACGATGCGCCTGGCGCTGAGTCAGGGCATACAGCCCCGCCGCTATGCAGTTGGCGCGGCGGCAGCACTGGCAACACTGGATCGGGCTGTGTTGGACGGAAGTACCTCGATTGAACCCTTACTAACCTCCGTTTGGGGCGATGCGATTAGCGCGAACGAACGTCGTGCCGTACTCGAATTGATCGAAGATGGGAGAGGTCGTCTCCAGGGATGGCGTGCCAGCGGGTTTAGAGCGTTGGAGTAGGCTCGTGTCAAAGTGGATTTTGCCATGAAGTTGGTTCTGACTTACAATAGCGTTATGCCCCTTTTTAGATATTCCGAAAGGAAGGGCGAGATGGCGCAACCCGTATATAAAGTCTTTCTACTCAAGCCCACGGAAGCCTGGTACCAGTTGTCCAAAGCACAGCAAGACGCTCTTTTGAAGAAACTTAACAAAGCGTTTGAGAAAGCGGGTGGCAAGCGGCTCGCCTTATGTGATTCCAGTTGGTCATCCGACCAATGGACCGGGTTTGGTGTGGAGATGTTTCCAAGTATCGAAGCGGTTCAGCAATATATGAAGGCACTGAATGATCTGAACTGGTTACGATATGGTGAAAGCATTTCGGTTCTAGGAACTGAGTGGGTCGCGCCGTAAATTTCGGCCACACTTTAAGACCACAAAAGTCGCTACAGGCAGGCCGACTAATCTACACGAGAGAGACCGCTTATTACCCTGCGGGATTTCGTTGATATGGCCCGATTCTCAACTATCGGGCCGATCTACTAGCTCGCCATCAGCTTCTCGCGGCGCTTCTGTTCCTTCTGCCGATCCTCGTTGCTCAGGACCCGCTTACGGATGCGCAGGCTCAGGGGCGTCACTTCCAGCAGTTCGTCCTCGGCCAGGAACTCGATGCAGTCGTCCAGGCTCATGACACGCGGCGGCGTCAGGCGGATGCCTTCCTCCGCAAAGGAGCGGCGCACGTTGGTGACGTGTTTGGCCTTCGCCACGTTCACCGCCAGGTCTTCGGGCCGGATGTGTTCACCGACAACCATACCCTCGTACACTTCCGTTTGCGGGCCGATGAACAGCGTGCCGCGCAGTTGGGCATTGTCCAGGCCGTAGGAGGTCGCTACGCCGGTTTCCCAGGCCACCAGGCTGCCAAACTGCCGACCAGGAATCGGCCCCATCATCGGCGCGTAGCCATGAAACAGGCTGTGAATCTGGCCCATGCCGCTTGTCGCCGTCATGAACTGCTGGCGGAAACCAAGCAAGCCGCGCGTGGGTACGAGATATTTCAGGTAGGTTGTGCCGCTCTCGCTGCGCATATCGATCATCTGGCCGCGCCGCGCGCCGAGCAGTTCCACCACCGTCCCGGTCAGGGCGTCGGCCACCTCGATGTGCACTTCCTCCACCGGCTCGAGCAGTTCCCCAGTGTCCGGGTCTTGCCGATAGATCACCTCCGGCTTGCTGACCTGGAATTCGTAACCCTCGCGGCGCATCGTCTCGATCAGGATGCCCAGGTGCAGTTCGCCGCGCCCACTCACCACAAACTGATCGGGCTGGTCGGTATCGGCTACGCGGAGGGCCACGTTGCTGCGCGTTTCGTCGTAGAGACGCTGACGAATACGGCGCGACGTGCCCCAACCCGTTTTGCCCTCGCGTCCACTGAACGGCGATGTGTTGACGCCGAAGGTCATACGGACGGTTGGCTCCTCCACACTGATTGGCGGCAGCGGCGTCGGGTCGGCTGGATCGGCAATCGTATCGCTGATGCCCACCGTTTCCAGCCCGGCAAAAGCCAGGATGTCGCCTGCCGTCACTTCCTCGACCTCCTGGCGCGACAGGTTGTGATAGGTGAACAGATATTGAATCTTGCCCGTACTCTGTTCGCCACGTGGCGTGATGCGCGTGACGGTCATACCCTTACGCATCGTTCCGGAGCGCAGCCGTCCCACGCCGATCTGCCCCTTATAGTCGTCATATTCGAGCGTCGTGACCAGCAGCTTGGCAGGCGCATCAGGGTCGATCTGTGGCGCGGGAACCTCCTTCAGGATCGTCTCAAAGAGTGGCGTCAGGTCATTTTGCAGCGCGTCGGGGGCATACCCGGCCCGGCCCGTCAGCCCGATGGCGTAGACCACCGGGAATTCCGCCTGTTCGTCGCTGGCTCCCAGTTCGATGAACAGGTCGAAGGTTTCGTTGAGGGCTTCGGCGGGGCGGGCGTTGGCCCGATCCACTTTGTTGACGACCACGATCACGCGCAGCCCCATCGCCAGTGCCTTGCGCAGCACAAAGCGCGTCTGGGGCATGGGGCCTTCGACAGCATCGATAAGCAGCAGCGCGCCGTCCACCATATTCAGCACGCGCTCGACTTCGCCGCCAAAGTCGGCGTGTCCGGGCGTGTCTACAATGTTGATCTTGACCCCGCCCCAGGTCACAGCCGTGTTTTTCGCCAGGATAGTGATACCGCGCTCGCGCTCGATGGCGTTCGAGTCCAGGATACGTTCTCCGGCAGCTTCAGCATTGCGAAACACGTGAGCCTGTTTCAACATGCCGTCCACCAGGGTCGTCTTTCCATGATCGACGTGCGCGATAATGGCGATATTGCGGATGTCACTGCGTACTTGCGTCACACTCATTCCCCTGCCCAATACTCACTGTTGCCTCGTGATTGCATCAAGGAAAGAAGCAAAATAGATCGTGCAAAACTAAACTATTATACCAGAGCGCAGCTCGCGTCGGTAGGGCCGGTTGCCCGTGCGATTCCATTCGCTGCTCGTGAGGATGGGGATCGGCTGGGGTTCTTTATAGCCTTTCAGTACCTTTGAGTGGTATCCTTTTCGCCAGCTCTATTGCGGCCCACCGGGGATATAACTATGTTAAGGCATACGGCGGCTGTCGAACCGATCTACCCGTACAGTGCCTGGGAAGTCATCGAAAACGAATTCAAGATCGAGAACAACTATCGCAACGAGACGATCTTTGCGCTCGGCAACGGCTACATCGGGATGCGCGGCAACTTCGAGGAAGGGTACAGCGGGCCAGCCAGAACGGGCCTGGAAGGAACATACCTGAACGGCTTTTACGAAAGCGAGGTCATCAAATACCCGGAGGTGGCCTATGGCTTCGCGGAGAGAAGCCAGACCATGCTTAACGTCACCAACGGCAAGGTCATCAGGCTGATCGTGGAAGATGAACCATTTGACATGCTGCGCGGCGAGTGTCGGGCCTACCAGCGCACTCTGAGCCTGCGGTACGGCTTGCTCGAACGCAAGCTGATCTGGCGTTCGCCGCAGGGCCGCGAAGTCGAAATTGAGATTACGCGGCTGGTGTCGCTGGCAAATAAGCACCTGGCCGCCATTCACTACGTCGTCACGCCGCTCAATTTCTCCGGCAGGATCGCGCTGCTTTCGGCGCTGGACGGCGATGTAACGAACCTGGCATCCGAGAATGACCCGCGCCTGGGCAGCGGACTGCATGGCCGGGCGCTTCTGGTCGAGGACCACGTCATCGACGGGAGTTTCGGGGCGCTTCTTCAGCGCACAAAAAGCACGCGGTTCTTGCTGGCCTGTGCGATGGCGCACGACATCGAAACCGAAGGGCAATTCACAACGGAGTCGGCTTCCGAAGCCCTGGGCGTGACCCTCACCTATCATGTCGATGCGCAGCAGGGCAAAGCGATCCGGCTGTCGAAGTACCTGGCCTACGTCACGTCCAGGGACTATGCGGAACAGGATGTATTGAACACGGCCAGGGAGGTGGTGACGAGCGGCAGGGCGCGCGGCTTTGCAGCGTTGCGACAGGAGCAGGCCGACTTCCTGGCGCACTTCTGGGAACGCGCTGACGTGGAGATCAAAGGCGATGTTGCCATCCAGCAGGGCATCCGTTTCAACATGTTTCACCTGCTGCAATCGGTGGGGCGCGACGGCAAAACCAACATCGCCGCAAAGGGCCTGACGGGTGAAGGTTACGAGGGGCACTACTTCTGGGACACGGAGATGTACGTTGCCCCGTTCTTCCTGTACAACAGCCCGGACATCACCCGCAAACTCCTCGAATACCGTTACAGCATTCTGGACAAGGCGCGGCAGCGGGCGCGGCAGATGTCTCATCCAAAGGGCGCGCTCTTCCCCTGGCGAACCATCGACGGCGAGGAATGCTCGGCCTACTTCCCGGCAGGCACAGCACAGTACCACATCGATGCCGACATCGCCCACGCCATCAAAAAATACATGGAAGTGACCGAGGATACGGATTTCTTGGTCAAATACGGCGCGGAAATCCTTTTCGAGACGGCGCGGCTGTGGGCCAGCCTGGGCAGTTTTATCGAGGGCAAAGGTTTCTGCATCAACTGTGTAACCGGGCCGGACGAATACACTGCTCTGGTCGATAATAACTGCTACACCAACCTGATGGCGAGGGAAAACCTGCAATACGCCTACGACGTGGCGTTGTGGATGCAGCGTCAGGCCGGTGATGCCTACCGAAAACTGGCCGCCTCCATCTCGCTCGACGAGCAGGAATTAGTTCAGTGGAAACGAGCCGCCGACCACATGTACATCCCTTACGATGACCAGCGCCAGATTCACAAGCAGGACGATACGTTTCTTGAAAAAGCCATCTGGGATTTTGAACACACGCCCCCGGAAAATTATCCGCTGCTGATCCATTATCACCCGTTGGTCATCTACCGCTATCAGGTCTGCAAACAGGCCGACCTGGTACTGGCGATGTTCCTGCTCGGCCACAAGTTCACGCGGGAACAGATCAGGCGCAACTACGACTACTACGAAAAGGTCACGACGCACGACTCATCACTGTCCACATGCATCTTCAGCATTGTCGCCAGCGAGATCGGCTATCATGACCGTGCCTACGAGTATTTCATGAACACAGCCCGCATGGACCTGGACGATACGCACCACAACGTCAACGCGGGCATCCACGCTGCAAACATGGCCGGAACCTGGATGTGCCTGGTCAATGGCTTCGCCGGGATGCGCACCCACGGTGACGTGTTGAGTTTTCGCCCGGCGCTGCCGAAGGGCTGGCAGGAATACACCTTCAAGATCACCTATCGTGGCCGCCTGCTGCGTGTCACTGTCAGCAAGGCAAGCGTGACCTATGAGCTGGTGAAAGGCGACAACCTGGCCTTTGTTCACGACGACCAACCGCTGATCCTGTCCCGACAGGGAGAGGTCATCGACTGCGCCCGAAGCGACCCTGCACCGAACTGACTGAGGAGAAATCTGTGCCGAAGGCCTTTGTGTTTGACCTGGACGGTGTGATCACAGACACCGCCGAATTTCATTACCGCGCCTGGAAACGCCTGGCCGACGAGGAGGGCATCCCTTTCACGCGCGAGGATAATGAGCAGTTGCGCGGCGTCTCGCGCAGGCAAAGCCTGCTGCTATTGCTCAAAGGGCGTGTTCTGCCGGACGACCAGATGGAAGCGTTGATGGCGCGCAAAAACGACTATTACCGCGCCTATCTGAGCGAGATTACGCCGCGCGATCTGCTGCCCGGTGTCGGTGCGTTCTTACGGGAGGCGCGCGCCTGCGGCTTCAAGCTCGGCCTCGCCTCGGCCAGCAAGAATGCCAGAGACGTGATCGTCAAACTGGGCATCGCCGACCTGATGGACGCCATTGGGGACGGTTACAGCGTCAGCAACCCCAAGCCTGCCCCTGACCTGTTCATCTGGGTAGCGGGCCGTCTGGACGTGCCGCCCGCGCAAACCGTCGTTTTCGAGGATGCCGAGGCCGGCATCGAGGCTGCCCTGGCGGGTGGGATGTATGCGGTGGGGCTTGGCCCGCCCAGCCGCGTTGGCAAGGCGCATCTTGTCCTGCCGAACCTGGATGGCGTGACCGTTTCCGCTGTCCTCAATGCACTGCCGGAAAAGCCGTGAATGTCACCCCTGATCGCGCTGCTCACCGATTTCGGCACAAGTGACCCCTACGTCGGCGTGATGAAGGGCGTGATCGCTGCCCGCTGCCCGCAGGCTGTCACGATTGACATCACCCACGAAGTCAGCCCGCAGAACGTCCGGCAGGCCGCCTACTTGCTGCGCTCTGCCTATCGTTATTTCCCGGCGCATAGCGTGTTCCTGGTGGTCGTCGATCCGGGGGTGGGCACGGCTCGCCGCCCCATCGCTATTCAGACCTCGCATGGCCTGTACGTCGGCCCGGACAACGGTGTATTCAGTGCCGTGCTCGAGGAGGTCGATGGCTGGCAGGCTGTCGTACTTCGGCAGCCGAAGCGCCTGAGTGCGACGTTTCACGGACGTGATGTATTTGCCCCTGCCGCCGCCGATCTGGCCTGTGGGCATGCGCTGAACGAAATGGGGACACCGCTCACCGATCTGGAACAGATCGAGTGGCGGCGTATCGAGCAATACGAGCCAGAAGTGATGATCGGAGAAGTCATCCACATCGATCACTTCGGAAATGTGGTGACCAGCCTGGGACCGTTTGAATGGCGGGACGCGGGCCGCAGAGCGGTCTTGCATGGGAGACCCGACCAGCCACAACTCGCCGTTGACGCGCTGACCGCGCAGGTGGAGTTTGCCGGGAGGCAGCTTTCCCCGATCCGGGCCACCTATGGTGAGACCCAGCCAGGCGACCTGCTGGCCCTGATCAACAGCGATCAACAGTTGGAAATTGCCGTCAACCAGGGCCATGCCGCGCGCCTGCTCGGTGCAAAACTGGGGGACACCGTGCGGCTCCGTTTCTGACCAGGGGAGTTCTAGCCTATGGAACAATTCGTCATTGAGGGCGGCCACAAACTGAACGGCGAGATCGAGGCCAGTGGCAACAAAAACGCGGCCCTGAAAGTGATCGCGGCTTGCCTGCTCACCGATGAACCGGTTACGCTCCACAATGTCCCGGACATTGCCGACGTGCGCATCATGTGCGACATCGTGCGCGGCCTGGGGGCCAGCGTCGAGCGAGAACCAGACGGCGCGCTGCGTGTCCACGCCGGACAGGTGACGACCCACCGCGTCGATCCAAAGCTGGCACAGCAGGTACGGGCCTCGATTGTGCTGGCCGGGCCGATGCTGGCGCGACATGGGCGGCTGGAGTTGGCCGCGCCCGGCGGCGACGTGATCGGCCACCGGCGGCTGGATACGCATTTCCTGGCATTGCAGCGGCTTGGCGCCTCCGTTGAACTGACGGATCGCTTCGACCTGCGCGCTGACAGGCTGACCGGGGCGGACATCCTCCTTGACGAGGCCAGCGTCACGGCGACAGAAAACGCGATCATGGCGGCGGTGCTTGCGAAAGGCACGACCACCATCCGCAATGCGGCCTCCGAGCCGCATGTACAAGACCTGTGCCAGATGCTGAACAGCCTGGGCGCGCAGATTGACGGCATTGGCTCGAACCGCCTGATCATTCAGGGCGTCGAACGACTGCACGGCGGCGAGTTTCGTATCGGTGCGGATTACATGGAAGTGGGTAGTTTCATCGGCGCGGCGGCGGTCACCGGCGGCGAAATCCGCATCCGCAACGCCGACCCGCAGCACATGGACATGATCGCGTTGATCTTCCGGCGGATCGGCGTGACCTGGCAGACCGAAGGGGCGGACATCCTTGTTCCTCGCTCGCAGGCATTGGCTATCGTGCCCGACCTGGGCAAGCGCATCCCGGTCATCCGCCCTCAGCCCTGGCCGGGCTTTCCCACCGACCTGATGAGCACAACGCTCCTGGTTGCCACACAGGCCGCCGGTGCAGTCATGTTCCACGAGTGGATGTACGACGGGCGACTGTTCTTCACCGACAAGCTGGTGAGCATGGGGGCGCGCATCGTGCTCTGCGATCCGCACCGCGCACTTGTCCAGGGGCCGACGGCGCTGCACGGCAATGTGACCATCACCAGCCCGGACATCCGGGCCGGGATGACGCTGCTGCTGGCGGCGCTGTGCGCGCATGGCGAAACGGTGATCCGCAACATCCGGCAGATTGACCGGGGCTACGAGAAAGTCGAGGACAAGCTGAGGGCGCTCGGCGCGAAGATCGAGCGCGTGCCCGTGCCGGAAGGGGCGTGAGAAACGCCAGCCTCTACGCCCATTGACCCCTTGTGAATTTTCACCCAATTCTTACCTCGCGGTGTCCATTTCGTGACCGCGCCCCCGTTGACTATACCGCCAAGCGGTGCTATAGTGTAAACGCTTTGCTGGCGATTTATAAAGGTTGTATGGACGACTACCCTAGTTCTAAACGGTGCCCCGCCCTCCTGACCGAGGGAGGTTCGCCTGCACAGCACGGAGGGACCCTCACTCTCTGACGTAGCCACCCCATGATGATGGGAACCGCTGCTGTTGTATTCCAGGCCCCCCGCGCTTCGCAGGGGGCTTTTTTCGTCACGACGTGGCGGGAATATAACGGAAAGGCGGTTTGCCCATGAATGCTGTACGCCGCAGTATCCTCGGTACAGCGCAGCCCGGCGGGCGTCTCCTGGGGGCCGGAGACATCCTGATCATTATCGGGTTGGCTGTCCTCATTTATGCCCTGCTCCGGCTGGCAATCCCGTATCCGGCGCCGGTGATCGGGCCGGAAATCAACCTGTCCACATCGGCGCTGCCCTGGTACGCGCTGCTCTCGCTGACGCGCATGGCAGTAGCCTACTTTCTATCGCTGTCGTTCTCGCTGGTCTACGGCTACGTCGCCGCGCGCAACCAGGCAGCCGAACGTGTCCTGATGCCGATCCTGGACGTGCTCCAATCCGTCCCGATCTTATCGTTCCTGCCAGTAGTAGCGCTGTCATTGACGGCCATTCTGCCGCAGGGCCTCGCGGTGGAAATGGCCGCTGTCGTGCTGATCTTTACCAGCCAGGCGTGGAATCTGACGTTCAGTTTTTACCAGTCCGTGCGCACCGTACCCGGCGACCTGCAGGAAGCCGCGCAAATCTTCCGCCTGAACTGGTGGTACCGTTTGCGGCATATGGAACTGCCGTTCGCCGCGCTTGGCCTGCTGTGGAACAGCGTCATGTCCTGGGCAGGTGGCTGGTTCTTCCTGATGGCGGCGGAAACGTTCAAGGTCGGGGATCGAGACTTCCGCTTGCCGGGCCTCGGTTCCTACCTGCAAAAGGCGGCCAATAGCGGCAATACGTCGGCTATTATATTCGGCGTTCTCACGCTGGTGCTGCTGGTTGTCCTTCTCGATCAGTTGGTCTGGCGGCCTTTGCTGGCCTGGGCTGAAAAGTTCAAGATTGAATTGGTCGAGAACGACAACCCGCCGACCTCGTGGTTCTTCGATCTCTTAGGTCATTCGCGCCTGGCGACAGCGCTGACCAGCAGCGTGATTGTTCCCTCAATCAGATGGCTGGATGCGCGACTTGGCGGCCCGATGAAAACTGAAACCGGCCCTCAAGACATGCAAACCAGCGCCCTCTGGCGCAGGATACTGCGCCTGGGCCTGACGTTCCTCGTCGGGCTGGCGATTGTGTATGGCGGCGTGCGGGCCACGCAAGTGCTTACCACGCTGACGCTACAAGAATGGGGACACATCTTCGTCGCTGCGCTCTTCACCGGGCTGCGCGTCGCGGCGGCGCTCATCATCGCACTCTTGTGGACAATTCCGGTGGGGGTTGCTATCGGCACGAATCCCAGGCTGGCGCAGCTTTTGCAGCCCATCGTGCAAATCCTGGCCTCGATCCCGGCCACAGCGCTCTTTCCGATCATCCTGCTGCTGCTGGTCGATTTACCCTTTGGCCTGAATTCCGCCGCTATCCTGCTCATGCTGCTCGGCACGCAGTGGTACGTGCTCTTCAACGTCATTGCTGGCGCATCGGCGATGCCGCAAGATTTGAAGGATATTGCCAGCATGTTCAAGATCAAAGGGTGGGCGCGCTGGCGGACGCTGATTCTGCCCGCCCTGTTCCCCTACCTGATTACCGGACTGATCACGGCGGGCGGTGGGGCCTGGAATGCCAGTATCGTCGCCGAGTACACCGAGTTCAATGCGCGCGCCTACTCCGTCACCGGCCTCGGCGCGATCATCAGCCAGGCGGCAGCCAGTGCAGATTACGATCTGCTGCTGGCTGGCACGCTGACAATGATCGTGGTTGTGCTGCTGATTAACCGCTTTTTCTGGCGACGCCTGTACCGCGTGGCCGAGGAAAAATACCGAATGGATTGAGCGTGATGAAAGGAAACACAAGAATGGCAGTCGTAACCCGGAACGGAAATCATGCTGGGGAAGAATTGGTTCGGCTCTCGCACGTAAACAAAACCTATGGTCGCGGCGAACGCGCTACCGAAGCCTTGCAGGACATTAATCTGACCATCAAGACGGGCGAATTTGTGACCTTGCTTGGACCGTCCGGCTGTGGCAAATCGACCATTTTGCGCATCATCGCCGGGCTGATCCCGGCCAGCAGTGGCGAAGTGCTGTACCGGGGCAAGCCGCTGCGCGGCGTCAACCCCCACACCACCATTGTCTTTCAGGCGTTCGCACTATTCCCCTGGCTGACAGTGCAGGAAAATGTGGAGGTCGCGCTCAAGCCACTCGGCATCCCCCCCCTGGAACGTACCAAACGCGCCTTGGCGCTGCTGGATCGGGTCGGCCTGGATGGGTTTGAGACGGCTTATCCACGCGAACTCTCCGGCGGGATGCGTCAGAAAGTCGGTTTTGCTCGTGCGATGGCCGTCGAGCCTGAACTGTTGTGCCTGGACGAGCCTTTCTCGGCCCTGGACGTTCTCTCGGCGGAAAGTCTGCGCAATGAATTGATGGAACTCTGGACAAGCGGGGCGATCCCGACCAAAGCCATCCTGATGGTTAGCCATTACATTGAAGAAGCGGTCTTCATGACGGATCGCATGATCGTTATGGAAAAGAATCCCGGCCACATTATCGCGGATATTCCGGTCAACCTGCCCCATCCGCGCCACCGCAAGGAGCGCCCGTTCCTGCAACTGGTGGACCAGGTGTATGGCCTGATCGCGGGCAAGACACAGACCGAAGCGGAGGAGCTTGGCTCTATGCCTGGCGAAGCGGGCCGCACCCGCCCACTGCCGCACGCGCCGATCAGCGCCATCTCCGGCTTGCTGGAGCGCGTCAACGAGGAGGTGGCAGACCGGATCGACTTGTACCGACTGGCCGAGTCACTGCAAGAATCACTGAACGACCTGCTGCCCTCTATTGAAGCGGCAGAAATGCTCGGTTTCGCTGTGGTTGAAGCAGGCGACATGATGCTGACGCCGCTCGGTCAGGCCTTCGCCGAAGCGAGCATCCAGGCCCGCAAAGAAATCTTTGCAACACGCATCCGGCGCGTTCCGATCATCCGCTGGATTCAGAACATGATCAATGCCGCCCCCGATCATCGTATCAATTGGGACGTGTTTCAGGCAGCACTTTCGCTGGAATTTCCGCCCGATGAAGCCGAGCGCCAGATGGAGACAGCGGTCAACTGGGGCCGCTACGCCGAATTGTTTTACTTTGACGATGACGAAGATGTGCTGTTCCTTGAGCACGAACCAGTCCTTGCCGGTAGTCCGGTGGCAGTTGCCGAAGGCCCGGAGCCGGAACCATCCAAGCCAGACAAAGAATAGGCTTCCTTGCCCTCTCTCTGCAAGCAGAGAGGGGCATGAGATGAGGTCAAAGTCACGTTTGTCATGCAGCCTATCAGCAGCACTGCCACACCTACGACATTAGGAGCGGACACCAACCTGGCCGACGGTGTGTCCGTGCCCTGGATAGTCAACTGATCGAGGCATTGGCAGGTGGATGAGGTCTCACCGGTAGACCTCATCCTGAGTGAGTGGGATTCGGTATTCAGGCACGAGGGTGATGCTGTTGATGGCAACCTGGGGTGCTCTCCGCCGGAGAACGCCCGTCATGTCTCAAACGGCCATGTTGGGTTCTTGATACTGACCTCAATTCGTCGTAGAATTAAGAAAGTAGAATCCCCACACATTGAAATGGCTCGTTCGGGGATTTTGGGAAGTGAAAATGGGCCGAATTTGCGCCCTTTACGGCCAGCTTTGGCGAAGTTAATGAAGACTGTTGACGAGATAAATGGTTGAAAAGTCCTTCGCTCTAGCGCTGATGACCATTCGGCAATCGCATGAATGTGGTACGGTCTGATTGGTTGGTCGTCAGGATACCCAGGAGTGTCTGCCGATGATTGCTCGCCAGAGTTTATCATTACAAGCGTCTGTAGCAATTCCCGAAGGAGGTGATGAGTAACAACCTCATACCACAGCGCATATAGTTTCCTGACTTTGCGACCTAAGATCTTTATGGAGGCACATCGCAGTGAATAAACGAGTCATTGTATTGATGCTTGTCCTTGTTCTGGTTGCGTTGATGAGCCGCTCCACGGCCAGTATCGCAACCGCACAAGGCAAACAGATTGTCTACAATTCTTACAACGGCGACCCTACACCCAGGGCATTTGACGAGAAACTCGTCAAAATGTGGAATGACAAGAATCCGGACATGCCTGTCCAACTGAACATCGTCGCTCACGAAGACTTCAAGCAAGCGATCCGCACTTACCTGGTTGCCGATCCAGCTCCCGATATCCTGACCTGGTTCGCCGGCAACCGCGCCCGATTCTTTATCAACAAAGGGCTGATTGCGGACATCAGCGACCTATGGCAGAGCGAAGGATGGGATAAGGTCTATCCGCCTGCGATCAAAGGGCTGGGGACCGTCGGTGACAAACAGTACTTCCTGACCAACAGTTATTACTGGTGGGCACTGTATTTCCGTCCATCAATCCTGAAAGCCAATGGCCTTGAGGCGCCCAAAACCTGGGACGACTTGATGAAGGCGTGTGACACCCTGAGTGCCAAGGGCGTCACGCCCATCGCAATCGGCACCAAGTTTGTCTGGCCTGCGGCAGCCTGGTTCGACTATATCAACATGCGCTTGAACGGGCCGGAGTTTCACATCAACCTGATGGACCTCAAAGAAAAGTATACCGACCCGAGAGTCAAAGCTGTCTTCATGAAGTGGAAGGAGATGTTTGACCACAAGTGCTATATGAAGGATTCAGCAGCCTACGACTGGAACGACGCTGTGACCCCGCTCGTGAAAGGCGAAGCTGCCATGTATTTTATGGGCGGCTTTATTACCGATACGTGGGACCCGGCGACCAAGGACAAGCCCGATCTTCAGAAAGATCTGGACTTTGTGCGCTTCCCGATTATCGACCCGAAGCAGAAGATCGGTGAGGATGCTCCCGCTGACGGCTGGTTCATATCCGCCAAGGCGGCAAATCCGGAAGGAGCAAAGAAGTTCCTGGCCTGGCTTGGCTCCAAGGAAGTCCAGCAGATGTTCGCCGATGATCTGAAGCGCATTCCGGCGCGCAACGACGTTTCGCTGGAGAAATTCACTGACGCTCAGAAGAAAGGCATCGATCTGCTTCAGAAGTCAGATGTCCTGGCGCAGTTCTATGATCGTGACACCACACCCGAAATGTACGAGAAAGGTTTCAACGGCTTTGCTTCGTTCTTCGCCGACCCATCGGAGAAGAACATAGATGCAATCCTGAAAGACCTGGAGGACACACGGGCGCGTCTGGCCGCTGAAGAGGCCAAATAGCGGGTGACTGATGTAAGATAACGATGCGCGGACAGGACCTCTGTCCGCGCATCGTTTCTTTGCGACAATTACTGTGTGATAGCGGTATAGAATCGCCCAATCGCACCAGAGATAGGGCCAGCTTCGCCCTATCTGATGCGACAAATAGAGCAGAAATACGGGTTTGACGTATGGCAACAACCTATCCGTTAGCCGCCAGCACGCGCCCTGGCTTCCGGCGACGTATTCAGTGGGCACCCATCCTGTTCCTGGCACTGCCGCTCGCTTTGTATTTTGTCTGGATCATCGGGCCAATGTTTGCGACGGGCTATATTGCTCTGACCAACTGGGATGGCATCAGCACTGCAAAGTTCGTCGGCCTCTCGAACTTTGATTGGTTGTTCAAGAATGACGAATTTTGGATGGCGCTGGGCAATAACATCAAATGGTTAGTGACCTTCATCCTCGTCCCGACTGTCATGGGGTTGGGCCTGGCGATGATCTTCAATAGCGATTTCCCCGGCAGCCGCTGGTTCAAAATCGCATTCTATTCGCCGCTGGTTATTTCCCCGGCCGTGGTCGCCTTGATCTGGGAGTCGATTTACCGCCCCACCGATGGGTTGATCAATTCATTGCTGCGTGGTATTGGGGTTGCTGAGCCCCCTGGCTGGCTGGCTGATCGCAGCCTGGTGTTGTGGTGCATTATCGCCGCAGCCACCTGGCGGCAGGTTGGCTACATCATGATCCTGTACCTGGCAGGTCTCAAGAACCTGGACGTTACGCTGCTCGAAGCGGCAACGGTGGATGGCGCCAACGGCTGGGAGCGCTTCCGGCACGTGATTTTCCCGCTGCTGGGGCCGGTCACGGTAGTCGTCGTGGTCATCTCTGTGATCGACTCCTTGCGGTCATTTGATATGGTTGCAATTATGACCAAAGGCGGCCCGGCAGGCTCCAGCCAGGTGCTGGCGAACTTCATGTACATGAGAGCTTTCAACGACTATCGCATGGGTTATGCAGCCGCGACGGCCCTCGTCTTGCTGGCCCTTATGTTGTGTATCGTTATCCCTTACCTGATTCGCGTCGCCCGCACCGAGCTGGAATATTAAATCTGGAGAGATCACATGGCAACGACCACACAGAGTGTCTCCCTTGCTGCAGCTCCGGCAGCCGCACAGGTCAAGAGGAGGAGTCGTCCCTTTCGCAGTGCCATCTCTCTTCTGCTGATGATAGCGCTCACGCTGTTCTGGCTCATCCCGATGTTCGGCGCGCTGTATACGTCGATCCGCACGCAGGGTGATATTACGGCCAATGGCTTCTGGTCGCTTCCGAGAGAGATCGCCTTCGACAACTTCAAGGCCGCCTGGGATATGGGGCGCGTGGGCACTTACCTGGGGAACAGCTTCATTATCACAATTCCATCGCTGATCGGCACGCTCTTTCTATCGTCGCTGGCTGCCTTCGCCCTGGCACGTTACAAGTTCCGAGGCAATTTGCTGCTGTACTTTATGTTTGTCGCCGGAACGATGCTACCGTTCCAGATCCTGATGCTGCCAGTATTTTACCTGAGCAATGTGCTCAAACTGTATAACCAGTACAGCGCGCTGATTCTCATCCACACTGCCTTCCAGTTAGGCTTTTGTACGTTCGTGCTGCGCAATTTTATGCGGACGGTTCCCACCGAGATCCTAGAAGCAGCGCGCATCGATGGCGCTGGAGAGTTCCGGCTGTACTGGCAGATCATGATGCCGCTCAGTCTCTCCGCGCTGGCGGCATTGGGAACCCTCGAATTCACCTGGATTTTCAACGACTACCTGTGGGCGATTGTTCTCCTGAGCGATGCTGCGAAGAAACCTGCTACCGCTGGTCTTGCAACACTCCGAGGCCAGTACATCACCAATTGGCCGATTGTCGTGGCAGGCGCGCTGCTGGCAACACTGCCAACCGTGTTGGTTTTCACCTTCCTACAACGATATTTCATCCAGGGTCTGACACTCGGCTCAGGGAAATAGCCGTTGAGATTGGGGTTCTGAACGGCTGCACCAGCACGGATATAGACCTTTGAGACCCAGGCGAGGTACTATCGCTTGCCGTGCGGCTGCGGCCTGAGCGTAAGTTGCCAACTGCTCACCCTTTGAAATCGGGAGACAGCTTCATGAAAGTGCTTGTGACAGGCGGCGCAGGTCACGTGGGCAAAGCCTCGACAGAGCGGCTCCTGCAACAGGGTTGGGACGTGCGCGTGATCGGGCTGGAGTCCGGCGTCGAGATTCCGGGGGCCGAGTTCGTGACCTGCGATATTTTGAACTACGACGACCTCCGCAGGCAGATGCAGGGCTGTCAGGCTGTCGTGCATCTGGCGGCCATTCGCGGGCCGCAGTTAGCGCCGGGCCACCGCGTTTTTGAGGTTAACGTGGCGGGCACGTTCAAAGTCTTTGAGGCGGCGGCGGCTTCCGGCATCCATCGTGTGGTACAGGCCGGTTCGATCAATGCATTGGGCTGCGCCTACAGCATCACCGACATCTCGCCGCAGTACTTCCCGATAGACGAACGCCACCCATCGCTGACCAACGATCCCTATGCATTTTCAAAGGAAATGATCGAGAACGTCGCCCGATACTACTGGCGGCGGGAGGGCATTTCCAGTGTGACGCTGCGCTTCCCCTGGGTTTACCAGCAAGGCTACGCGGAGAGCGACACTTTTCGATTCTGGTTCGACAGCGGGCGTAAGGTGATGGACGAACTGGCAGCGCTACCCGAAAGTGAGCGACAGGCGAAATTGGCCGACGCCAGGCGGCGCGCCCTTGAGTATCGGCGGCAGCGCCCGCTAGAGTTTAACGGAGCAATTCCACAGTCGCCGCAAAGAGAATTGATAGACGATCAACTCTGGTTTGCCTACGCGATGGACCGCTTCAACTTCTGGGCATTCCTGGATGAACGTGACGCGGCTCAAGCCTTCGAAAAAGCGCTCACGGCCAGCTACGACGGCGCACACGTGCTGTTCGCCAACGACCCTCACAACTGGCTTGACTACGATTCAAAGACTCTCGTGCGTTTCTTCTATCCCGAAGTCGAGGAGACCAAGATCACGTTGTCCGGTTCAGCGGCCCTGATCAGCATTGACCAGGCGCGCCAGTTAGTTGGCTTTGAGCCGGAATATTCGCCTATCAGATCGTCTCAGGAGCGCAAACCATGATGCGAATCGCCGAAATCCTGCCACCGCAGCGTACACCGCTCTGGACGCTGGTCAAACAATGCGGCATCGAGGACGTGGTGGGTACGATGGATTTTAGCCGAGGACTGGATGTCTACAAGGACGATCTGCCCTGGGGCTACCACTCATTGGTACGGCTCAAAACTGCCTACGAAAACGCCGGCTTCAACCTGGCGGTGCTCGAAAGCCGCCCGCCGCTGAATAAGGCGAAGTTGGGCCTGCCGGGCCGCGACGAGGAAATTGAGACGGCCTGCGACCTGATCCGGAATATGGGCGCGTTGGGTATCCCCGTCTGGTGCTACGAGTGGATGCCTGTCTTTAACTGGATGCGAACGTCCGTGAGCGTTCCTTCGCGCGGCGGCGCGCTGGTCACTGGCTATAACCATGCCCTCATGAAAGACGCGCCGCTGACCGAATACGGCGTGGTGACCGAAGAACAACTGTGGGACAACCTGCGCTACTTCCTGGAAAGAGTGGTTCCGGTGGCGGAAAAGGCCAACGTCAAGCTGGCGATGCATCCCGACGACCCGCCGCTGTCGCCGATACGCGGCCTGGGGCGCATCATGCGCAGTGTCGAGAACTTCCAGCGCCTGCTCGACCTTGTACCAAGCGAGGTGAACGGCATTACGTTGTGCCAGGGCAATTTCGCGCTCATGACCGACGATCTGCCTGCCGTCATTCGCCACTTCGGACAGCAAGGCCAAATCTTCTTTGTGCACATGCGCGACGTGCGGGGTACACCGGACAACTTTGTCGAAACCTTCCACGACGACGGGCAAACCGACATGCTGGCCTGTATGCGCGCCTACCGTGACGTCGGCTTTGAAGGCGTCTGCCGACCCGATCACGTCCCCACGATGGAGGGTGATAGCAACGAAAATGCGGGCTATTCGTCCATCGGACGTTTGTTTGCCATCGGCTATTTGAAGGGTCTGCGCCAGGCCGTTTATGCGGATTGATCGGTTACCAATCACGGGTGGCTACCCGATTATTCTGCATTCGACTCGAAGGGGCGCACGCCCACATCCTGTTTTGACCGCCGAATCTGCGCCAGCGCTTCCTCGAAATGCGCCAGGCTGACCGCCGCCTCGCCCTGTTCGACGGCAGCCGCCGCTGCCAGAATCACAGCGTTCAGGACATCACCGCCGCTCAGTCCGGCGCTGCGGCTGGCAAGCGCCTCCGGCGTCACGTCGGGCTGGCGGGGCATCTGCGCCGGCAAATGGTAGGCCCACAGCCGGATGAGGGCGGCCTCGTCGGGCAGCGGAAAATGCACATGCGCCAGGATGCGCCGGACGAACGCCGGGTCATAATTTGAGGCCAGGTTGGTCGCAAACAGGACGACACCTTCAAACGAATCAAGCTGCAAGAGCAGGGTGCTCCGCGACACATTCACGCCGTAGTCCGCCGCCTGAGTGATGTTGGTGGCACGGCGGCTGAGGACCGAGTCCGCCTCGTCGAAGAAAAGTACTGCCGAGGCTTCCCGTGCCGCAGCAAAGGCCGCGACAATGTTCTTGGGTGTGTCGCCCACGAAACGCGATTCGATGGCGGCGTAATCGATGCGGATGATCGGACTTTGCAGGTATTCCGCGATGCCCTCTGCCGCGAAGCTCTTGCCAGTGCCGGGCGGTCCGTACAGGTTAATGGCGACGCTGCGCCCTTCGGGGTGGATCGTTTCCAGGCCCCAATCGTGATACAGCTTGTCGTGGTACTGGATTTTGGCGAGCGCCGTTCGCAACTGCCGCTCGGTGGCCGCACTCAAGACCAGATCGGAAAGGCGACGGCGCGGCGCTTCTGGTTTGAAGATCGACAGGCGCGCGCTCAGGTCTTCCGGCTGGTCGGCGCGATGATCGCCGTTATTCTGGTCTTTTTGCGCACCAGGACGCCAATCGATGGGCATATCACGAACTCACCGATCCATTGGACAGATCGTAGGTCAGCGATTGCCCCGCGTCCAGCCGGGCTAAAACGTCCGCGGGAAGCGCCTGTGGCTCGATGGACCGTACCTCCTCCGCTGTGACCACCTGCGCTGTCTGGTTTTCCCTGAACAGGGCACGTCCGGTGGCGATCACCAGCCGTTGGCCGTTGACGATGACACGATCCAGGATCACCAGTGCGCTTTGCAGGGTGTGGGTGTATTTTCCTAACCTGTCCTGCGCGCGGTGAATGACTTCGGCCATCCAGTTTTGCAGCATCGCCCAGAAGACAAACAGTACACCCAGCACCAATCCCGCCGTTGCCAGCGCCAGAATCGGCCCCAATGCCATACTTCTCTCCGCTCTCTAGCTCAAGCTCAGTGCAGTCAACGCGGGATCGCGTACCCAAGTGTCACCGGCTGGCGCGCCCGAATCAGCCGTTCGCGCACGTCGTCGGGAATTTCTTGCCAGCTAATTTCACGCTCGGCCCGCCAGCGCAGGATTTGCGGCACGCTGCCGTTGGTCTGCCGGGGAGCCAGGTAGGCTTCCACTTCAAGATACTGCTTGCCGTCGCGCTGCGAGAACGTCACTTTGGCGTCGATGATGGTGTCGTGGATGAGCTTCGCCACCGCTGGATATCGATCTGCTTCGCCAAGCAGCACCTTTGTGGCCGTGTCAACATCGATCTCGGCGCGCGTCTGGTTCAGCCAGCGGGCCATGTTTTCGGACACCCAGCTATCGACGTACTCCTGGTAATACTGGTCAAGCGGTTTAATGGCCCGGCGCATTTCCCGCCTGCCAATACCGAAAAAGCGCAGCACAAGCTGCATTGCCAGCCGGACAATCGAGCCGAGGCAGCCCAGGCGCTCGGTAGGTTCCTCACGCTGTGCATTCCTGCTCATTGGCTTACTCCTTCAGCTTGAGTTCCATCTCGACGGACGCAGCGTGCCGACGGATAAACTTCTCGCGCACTTCGTCCGGGAGTTCGTGCCAGGGGACAACCTCGGCAGCTTCCAACTCGATAATTTTCCCGCCGTCGCTGCGCAGCTCGGCCCGCACCACTTTCTCGTGTTCGCGCCCGCCGCGCAGCTCGCGGAACAGGATACGCGCCCGCACCAACCGCGCCTGCACCATCGTCAGCGCCCGCTGGACGAGCACCACCGAGCGATCTGCCGCCGCCAGGATGAGTAAGAAGGCATCGCGCAGTTCCTTGCCAAACAGTTCATCCAGCCAGTTCGCCAGGTGCTGGTTGGCCCAGGTGACGATCTGTTGCCAGAATGCGATCCCGATCCCAACGGCGACGCCCGCCGCAATAATCACCCATGTCATCGTCGCATGTCCTCCGTACTCTCCTATACGCAGAATAACACAAAATGGTGCATTCCGCGCGCTTCGGCCCCACCAGAGTGGACTGAACCGGGGTGTTGTCTACTGCCACGCGATACACTGCGTAATGGTCGGCGCATCGGCGGGTATGTAGTAGATCACGCGAAAGCGCCTGTCCTGTGCGAAGGGTTCAGAGGTCAGCCGGAAGCGGAGCAAGCCTGCGTGCGGCACGTTCAGTTCAAACGAGACCAGGGGCCTGGCGGCGACCAGGTAGCTTTGCTGCTGCGCCAACGAATCCAGCCAGTAGTGCCTGAACAGGGGGCACTCGGCCAGCATTTCGTCGATGAGCGCTTCATACCAGGTTTCGCTGCGAAACCAGCGCATTTCATAACGAAGGGCGCGGATTTGCGCCGGAAAGAAGATGTCCGGGTTCGCAATCAGCGGCGTGACGCTGTAGCGAGGGTCGAACAGCATCTTGAGCACCGAAAGGCAGTAGGGGTGACTCAAGCCAATTGGACCAAAGAGTTTAATGAAGAAGGCGTTCCAGGCCAGGACGCGGTGCGCGCAGTCCAGCAAATAGGCCGGAAAAACCGCCGTCTCCAGTTCGGATTGACACGAGGCGATGGCCCATTCGATCTCCGGTTCCAACGGTAACGGGGTATCGACAGCGTAGCCGAACATCTCCAGAATGTCGCGCCGCTCAGTATACTGCGCGCCCAACGCCGTCAGAATGCGTTCAAGGGTGTCCCGTTCGGGATGGCGAACTTTGCCTGACTCGATGCGCTGCAAATAGCCCAGGCCCAATTCAGCCTCGATCTCGACTTGCAGCTGTGTCTTGCCCAGGTACTCCCTTAACGCCCTCAGGCGGCTCCCGCCAGGAGTTATCATGATCCTTTGATTCGTTTCTCGACTCCGGAGTCAATGACAGCCTGTCTGGTTTTCCCTAGAATAGCATAAAACACGAATGGGAAAGGCTTATGGAGACCTATACTGTCGAATTTACCGGTTACGCGCCCGGCGCGCTGGGCCGTATCACGGAACTACATGCGTGTTACTATGCCGATCACTGGCAACTGGGGCTTTACTTTGAAGCGAAAGTAGCAACAGAGATGGCGACCTTCCTGACGAACTTCGATCCGGCCCGTGATGGAGCCTGGTTTGCGAAGGTCAACGGCGAGATTGTGGGCGGCGTGTTCATCGACGGCAGTGACGCCAATGGTCAGGGCGCGCGGCTGCGCTGGTTCATTGTCGATCCGGCTTATCAGGGGCACGGCCTGGGCAATCGCCTGCTGGCTGAGGCTGTTTCGTTCTGCAAACGCAAAGGTTATAGCCGGGTCTATCTGACGACCTTCGCTGGCTTGAATACAGCCCGCCATCTCTACGAGAAGTTCGGCTTCCGGTTGTGCCGCGAGGTAGATGGCACTCACCTGACCGGCACGTCCGCTTTGACCGAACAGGTCTTTGAACTGCATTTGCCATCCCAGTCGCGGGCCTGATGCACGAAACTGCGCCCGCTCTGACGCTCTTTGTTGTTAATACGCCGGGCTGATCCAATTCGCTAACGGCCAGCATGGAGTATAATTCCGGTTGCGGCTGAGTCATTAGCCACGTCTCAGTTTAGGACTGATCCATGCTTGCAACCGTCAATTCAGGGGCAGTGGTGGGCCTTGATGCCACTGCTGTCACCGTCGAAGTCGATTACAATCCGCGCGCGATGACGAGCTTTACCATTGTGGGCCTACCTGACACCGCTGTTCAGGAGAGCCGGGAACGGGTGCGCTCGGCCATCAAGAATCGCGGGTTGGACTTCCCGATGAAGCGCTATGTCGTCAACCTCGCGCCCGCCGACATTCGCAAAGAAGGCCCGGCCTACGATCTGCCGATTGCGGTGGGTGTTCTGGCAGCCACCGAGCAAATTCCAGCAGAGAGTCTGCACGACGCCATGTTTATTGGGGAATTATCTCTGAACGGTTTCCAGAAGTGGTACTTGCGCGCGATGTACCGTTTTCGTCCACAATTGCCCCCGCTGGTAGCTGTATCAGTAAGTCCGTCATGGTATCCGCCGCGCGTTTCTCCAAGTCTCGCCGCATAGGGTTAAGCGCGTCGGGGTTTGTTCTATCAAGATATTCGTAGTAGCTCTCGAATTGAGAGAACGTCATGCCCCGGATGATTGTGGCCGTTCCGAATAGGTCACTGATCTTCTGACGCAGGCAGTTCCAGCGGCGGGTAGGAAATGCCGCCGCGATTTCAAGCTGTTTCGCGCCACTGTTGACCAGTTCTGTCAGCTTTGCGAGGTCTTTGGCTGTCCAGCGCTCTCCGTTACCGCTGACTAGGCAGAACACTTTACCGTTGACGCGCTGGTAGAACGCATAGAAGTTTTCCGTGTCTAGTATGGGCTTGGGGAACACTGACAGATTTTCATTAAAGCTGCGTCTGTAGTGATCGCTAATCATTTTCCAGCGCAGGCCGGGGAACGCCATTGCGATCTCAACCTGGCTCTTACCTTCGTCCGCCATCCGTTTGAGCAAAGCGGTATCGCGCTGTAGCCAGGTTTTATAAGTTGTCCCTTGCCGGGGTAGACGTATCGGCTCCGACCTTGCGCCATCCCGATAGCAGACCACCAGTTCAATTTCACCATCTACGATAAGCGCTTCAACACGGTCAATGAACGTGTCTATCGCGGTTTTCTGCATATCCGTGCTTAAGTCGTGCCAGATTTCCCCGGCGCTTCCGAAACAGTCGTAAAGGCTCTGCAACAATTCCCGCCGGCCATGTTGATGGCCCAATGCAGCAAGTTTCTGGTTGAGGCGGTTGATCTCGGCTTCTTGCTGGTCATATTCCTGCTGTAGCTCATCGAAAAGTTTGTCACTTTTGGCCCTGGCCGCGTTCCGTGCCGTAAGTTTTTGCTGTCGCTTGACGGAGGCAATCTGTTTCTCTAAGTTCCGGCGCTCTTTTGCGGTGTCTGGTTCAACATTTTCCAGCATGGTTGACCACACATCATCGTGAAAACTGGCGTTCATTTTGTGCCGTAAGTCCTCTACGATTGCGGTGTCAATCCAGCGAGCTTGCCGTTCCCAGAGCGCCAGCCCTTCCGAGCCGTCACTGTGCTGGCGTTCTTTGAACCGATAAGACCAGTTCTTTACTCTGCCGTCCCATGTTATGCCGACTTGCCGCCAGTCACCGTCGTTTTCTTTCGAGACAATATAGTTTTCACACAGCGGTCTAGGCTTGCCTTTCGTTTCGTCACGTGTAGGGCGCGCGTGGTTGACGCGCGGTTTGTAATCGGGATTGGGCTTGCCGTCCAACCCGATTGCCGACAGGTAGTTAAACGCCTGCATGAATAGCCCTTCGTCAACAATGGCCTCATGATTGTTCCAGACAACTCCCTTTCCGTTTACGGGTCGATGTCCGATGTACATCGCATTGGTGAACATCTGGTATAGCCCATGCTTGCTAGGGTAATACTGCCCGTTCTCCCCCCGCTTCATTCGATTGGGGCTGCGCCAAATGTACCGCTCTGGAACCTCTTTCAGCAGTTCGGGGTCGTCAAAGTCGATATACGGCCCGTTCTTGCGGATATAGTCGGCAGTCTGGCGCAGGTTGCCGCGAAATTTGTAGACAAAAAGCTCAAAATAGGTGATCACAGTCGCCACAATCGGGTAAAAGGGGACGAAACGATACCGGATACGTCTACCGTTCGTCTCCGGTTTCAGCATGAAGCCAATGGTTATGGACGCACCAGACCAGTACCCTTGCAATGCCAGTTTTTCCTTAGCAGGGAGCATCCGCTCTCTGATGTGTTCGAGGTATTCCGCCGCTTTGGTCGCCTCATAGCGGAAACGGCGCATATCAGATTTGGCCGTCATGGGGTGATTGAAATTGTAGGTTGTCCAGCGCGTGATTACGCGGATATTGTGCTCTTTACATGCCTCAAGAAACACGTTGGGCTGTATCTCCGTCTGATCTCTGAAAAGCCTATCTTCAAGCCACACCGCAACAGCCCCGATCTGTTCTTCCAGGATCATGCCATACAGCTTGCTCATACCGGGCCGTTCATCAATGCGTGTAGTGCCGCTTACCCCCTCATCATCATCGATCAGGATGATAGCTTCCTTTGCCCAACCACGACTTTCTACGTAGGCGGGCATGTCTTCCGTTTGCTGTGAAGTGGCTACATTGCCGACCTGTGCGATGGTTGACTGACGGTAGTAAACTGCGATAGGTTTATCGAGGGGCAGGTCGTATGGACTACCTTGATTTTCCAGCGACGTGCCGTCCGATTGAATGTAGCGTTGTTTCTTGCCCATTGTTCACCTCGTTTTTAGCCGTCCTAGCGGCCTGATCCGACTATCGTGACTTCCCGTACCTTTAAGCGGCTGTCGCCTCACCTTGCCCGTTCTGGCTTGAAATTTGGGCAATGTAGACTTGCTTGGCTTGCCCAACCAACACGTGTGAAACGTCGCCAATCTTTTCCGCCAGCGCGCGGTTCGGCAAGCGGTAATCGTCGGGGTTTTGCGTGAGGTAGGCGACAATCCGATCCAGCTTGGAAACTTGCTTACCATTGGTGCTGGAAAGTCCGCTTTCCAACTTACCAGCACTTTCCGGGTTTCCACTGGAAAGTTGGTAACTGGCACTTTCCGGGTTTCCAGCGCTTACCGCTGACTTTCCAGCCGTTGGATCAAACGTTTCCCACGCCATGTGGTCGGCGTATTCGCGTTGTACCAGTTGGAGCATGACGGCCCGATCCTGTTCCACAAGGGGCAGTATGAGGTCACGGTCACGCTTGTAGCGGCACAGTTCATCGTAGATGGCTTTGGCCCACGTCCGGCCAAAGTCAGGGTGTTTGTCGGGGTTGGCCTGGGCGCGATGGTACTCATCCATTGCGGCTTGATATGCGGCGCGTTGCTCCGCCCTCGCCTTAAGAGAGGCCATTACAAGCCCTTCAATGAGCATTCCGATCCCCAGGACTGCGATAGGTGGGATGAGTGTCATGAACCACTGGAACACGGCGATTGGGGCGATTTCATGAGTAGCAGTGATGCTCACGTTGGCAATGACCGCCAGCGCCGCGCACAGAACGGCGAACAGGCGGAACGTCAACCGCTTGCCCCGGCCCTCAAATACTGCGGCGGCAACCTGAAACAAGATGGCTCCAAGTTCACCGAATGCCAGGGAGAGGACAATCGCCACATCGCCCCAAAACGGCGTCAGCCGTTCTGACGTACTGAGAGGGTCAACCAGCATTCCAGCGGCCATAACTTGCTTCCCGGCTGACATCCAAAACGCCGCGCCTGCAACGATTACAAGCAGCGCAATCAGGCTCCGCATGAACCATGCCGGAAACGCGCTGATACCTTGCTTGCTGACGTAATGGGCGGGGTCGGGTTCCGGTACGCTGGCGCGCACAGTTTCAATCGCCCGCTGTCGGGCTTGCTGCCAGCGTTCGGCGGATAGATGGGGGATGTTGGATAGATCGGCAGACATGGTAAAATACCATTACCCTTTCATACACTCGTGTGATAGGTTGCCTTGCGCCCCTTCGGTTTCCGGCTGAGAGGGGCGCTTGTGCTTAGTTGCGATACACCATAGCGCGGCTGTAAATTGGTTCGTCCTCGCCCCAAACCATTGTCGCGCCCACTTCGGCCATGATCTCTTTTTCAAGCGTGATCTTGACGCGCCCGTGCAGACTGTCCAACTCAAACCAGTCTGTCTGGTTATATTCGCCATCGGCTATGAGGCTTACAGCGAGAGCCAGCGCCCGTTTATACTCCGCTGGCGCATATTTGCTCATCGCCGTGTGTGAAAGCCTTACGCGATCATCCGCAGGCTGGTTATCGTTGTGGAACGTAGACACGGTTGCTCTCTCCTTTCAACTAAATGTGATAAGTTACTCAGGGTCGTCCTTGTCGAGCCGGGCCGTACTTGTTTCCGGTCTTGACGCTTCGATCATCTTGCGCAGTTCTTCCACTTGCTCCGGCGTCCAGCTTTTGGTAGGCAGTGGTGTTTCGGCCCCTTCGACCTTCTCGATGGTGTTGAGCATGTGCAGTGCGTAGCGCATGACATCGCTTGTGGTGGCAAGAAACGGATGGCGCTTGCGTATGCTCTCGATAGCGGCGGCGTCCAGTTCGGTTGGACGCCAAGTGATCTGTTTTTCGCTCATGGCGCTTCCTTTGCATGTCAATGTCCTGCATTGCAAGGCAAGTATAACACAGACCGCCAATATATTCAACCGTTTTGCAGAAACTTGAAGACTTTTATTTACTTGAACAGTGGGAACAAAAACAGCCCGTGATAGGCATTATCACGGGCTGTTCAGGGTCGGGGGATGGCGTCTAGAAACTGTTCAGATTGAACCTGCGACGGATTTCCGCGAGGTATTCTTCGTCGGTTTGCGGTGCGGGCTTGGGCTGATCCGGCCAGGTGCGTTTGCCGCGCGCTACGAACGGCTCAACCGTTGCGGCATTCGCCATTGGCGGGACATACACAGGCCACTTCATTTCATACGGATTGTCCGGGGCAGGTTGCCAGCCAGCGGCCCGTAGAGATGCACGCGCCGTTTCCGCGTCGGGGTAATGAAGGCGGTTTGTGCTGTCATTGAACAAGACGGTTACGCCGCGTAGCGTTTCTTGCAGGGTCGCGGTGGGTTGCAGTTCAGCCATCGATTGCTCTCCTTTACTGGATCATGGTTTCAGGTTTAGGGTGACGTAGCGCGTGAACGCGCTCTATCGCCCGCTGGATTTCCTCATTTCGGCCCATTTTTCGGCGCTTTGCTACCGCAATGACGCGGCCCGTTTCATCCTCTGGCCTGTCGGGGTTGCTATGGGTGTAGCGCCTTACGTGCGCTACAAGCGGTTTGCGTTCAAGCATCAGGTATGCGCTGCTGCTGGCATCAACCATATCGTCGTGCTTTCCGCTTGGGAACGAACACAGTTCGGACAGGTAATCCTCTAACCAGGCATGACGCAGGACGTACACCATTTGCGCGTCAACGCGGGCCGAAAACGGCAGGGCGCGGGTGACTTTATCGGTGTGCGGGCGATAGCCCTTGATCGAGTACCCATGCAGATCGCGCCGATTGAGCAGTTGCTTGACTGCCTGCGTGTGAAAGTAGGCGGTTTCCACGCCGATACGTACCCCTGGCCCGTCCAGTTGCGCGACCTCTGCAATCCGGTCTGTTACGTCCCCCCAATTGACCTGGAAACGTGCCACGTCCAGCACAATCAAACGCCCGTCCGCCGTTTCACCCATGAGTACGCCAACGGTGTAATCGGCGCTGGTCTTTTCAGACAGCGCCAAGTCCCAAAAGCGGACTTTGTGCTTGATATTGGAGGGCGGGTTATCAATAACCTGAAACTTATCGCGCTGGAATATGCCGCCGTCCGCTGGCACGGGCGATTGCTGGTAGAGGGCGCTGAAACTCCACACACCCATTCGAGTACGGGCGGCTTGCAAATCTTCGGCGCTGAAACGCTCCGGCCAAAGTGCCTCACCGTATTCACGCCCTAAGGGGTCGTTATCTTCGGCCAATGCTGGCAAGCGGATAACGCGCCATTGGCCCGGTTCGTGCAGATCAAGCCGCCCTAGTGGGTCGTCTACGTCCCATCGTGTGCCGATGGCGATTTGCGCAGCGCTTGGTTCGGCCCGCGTGGAATAGTCATCGGTGTACCAGCGCCAGAGTTTTTCGCGCTGACCCTCGCTCGATATTTCCTCGCGGCCTTTCACCAGGTCATCGCTGATCAGCAAGTGTCCGCCCTTGCCAGTGAGTGCCCCGCCCACGCCAACGGCGATCAGTCCGCCACTGTGGGGCGCTGCCAACTCCCAGGCATCGCGGGCCGTGCTGTCATCAGACAGCGCAACGCCCGGAAAAATAGATTGATAGGCGCTATCTCTGATCAGGTTGCGGACATAGCGGCTGTGGCCTTCGGACAGGGAAGCGCCATAGCTGGCGAGGATGACACGCAGGTTGGGTATGCGCCCCAACACCCAGGCGACAAACAGCCGCGCCGTTGTCACGGATTTGCCGTGCCGGGGCGGTAGCTCAATGCGCAGCTTGCCAATGCCCTGTTTGCCGCCAGTTTCGAGATACCTGGCAACGTCCATCAGGGCGCGGTCAATCAGTTCAAGGTGCGGCGCGTGGATATACGGGCGGTAGACAGCAAACTTGAACGATGTGAAGTCACGGCGCGCTTTGAGCGCCGCCAGTTGATGACGGAGTAGGGGGATCGTCAAGGCGGGGTTCTCCATGCGGGGGGATGGCAATACGGTGGTCGGCAAGAATACGGTCTATCTGTTCATCGGAGAGGTCGGCAAAGCCGGGCGATTGCGCGTTCACGTTGTTGATCTGGACAGCAACGCCCGGCGCAATGCGGGGGGATACCGCCCCGAATTCGCCGTGAATGATGTCGTGGATCATGCCGATCAAGGCAACCTGTTCCTTTCGGCGGGCGAGCGATAGGCCACCTTGCTCGATTTCGGCGTTGATCTGTTCCGACAGCTTGCCAAGCGTCTGAATAGAGTTCCAGAGGATACGCCGCGCTTCCGCGTTGCGCTCCTCATAACTGGTTAGCTCCTTTTCGTGCTGGTAGGCGTCCCAGGTGGCCGCGCGTTCCTGCCAGCGGTAGCGGCGGTAGGCAATCTGATAAGCCCCGCTTGGCTTGGCTTGCTTGCCCGTTTCAGCCTGATACAAGGCCCGCAATGACCGTGACGGCCCAAGCTGGACATAGCGCAAAAAACGGGCATACCATCGTTCCGGTTCATCCGGCAGTCTTGGCACATCGGGCAGTGTGATTGATGCGGAGTTACTCACGGGGGACATCCATTGGGGGACAAATGAACATATGAACATTCTATCATATTTTTACTCCAAAATCAAGAGTAAATCGGAGTTTTCGGAGATTTTCGGAGTAATTGACGTTGCCAGGGCACGCTTTGGCTCAAATGCGCAGTCTTGAGCGGTGCAGCCGTCGAAAAATCTTGGCAAGTTTAGCCGTCAAATCGGGCCAAAATGAGGTGAAAGTGCAAATCAGGTATCGTACATCATGCAACGCAAGAAAGCCCGTTTTTAGGGCCAAAAACGGGCATTGTACGCTTATAGCAACGGCGGTTGATCCGGCGCGTCTGGATTAGCACGCGGCGCTTCTTTGAATGTCCCTCGTTCGGCTGGCATTTTGACCTCAGCCCCGTGTAGCAGGTCTTCAATGGTCAATATCTGGATCGCCGGATACTTCTTTTGGGTAAACGGTGACACGTACAGCCCGGCTGATGCCGCTTCCTTCAACATGTCTCTGCTAGGCGGTTCAAGCGTGATAAACACGCCAATTTCGGCCTTCTCACGCTGGACAGTGCCGACCAAATCTCGAATATCGCCGCTTTTGACGTGACCACTCTTGACCTGTACCAGTACCCGTTTCGCCTTACCGCTGGCGTCATCAATGAAGTTGATCACGCCGTCTATCCCTTTGTCGCTGCCTTTCTTGCCCTGCCTGCTACCCGGTTCACCACCTTGTGGCCTGGCCTTGACCAGCGACAATGCCCACCATTGGAACTGATAGCGGCTACGTGCTGCCAGTCCCCTTGCATCGTGTATGTCTTGCGGCAAGCCGATTACCTCATACTCCGCGTCAGGGTACATATCGTTGAGCCGATATTCGTTCATGGCGGTTGCCATCGCCGTGATGTCGATCCCGATCCAGCGACGGCCCAACCCTTGCGCTGCGACAATCGTAGTCCCACAACCAGCGAACGGATCGAGCACCAGATCGCCGGGGTTGCTGCTAGTCTTGATTATCCGCTCTAGCAGGGCAAGCGGTTTTTGTGTGGGCCAGCCCATGCGCTCTTTTGCTACAGGGTTGACCGGGTTTATATCGTCCCAAACATCCTGAACAGCCATACCAGGCCGCTCATCCAAGAATAATTTCAGATAGGGCCATGCGCCGGGCTTATCGGGCCAGTAAATCAGCCCTTGCGCCTCTAACTTGTCTAATTCAGACGGCGGGCGCATCCAATGACGGCCCTTCGGTGTAGGGTCGATCCCACGCCAGGGCTTTCCAGTCTCACCATTTCGGACACCAGCACCAGTTATGTCTTGCCGCTTATATCGCCGTCCATTCTCCATATTTGAATAGTGGCTGTTTTCATAACTTTCATCAAACGGTCGATATTGAACATTCCACACGTAACGAGATGTTTTCGAGTAGGACAATACCACGTCATGAACCGGGCCGAACATTCGTCCACTATTGTGAGCGCTTGTGCGCTTCCAGATGATCTCATTGATGAAGTTTTGTGGGCCGAAAATGGTATCCATAACAATCTTAAGATAATGGCTTGCCGTAGGATCGCAATGCAGATATAAGCTGCCTGTCGGCTTAAGGACGCGGTGTAACTCCACCAGCCGGATAGCCATCATCACGAGATAAGCCATCATCTGGTTAGTGCCGATGGCTTGGTACAGAGCGCCGATGATTGACCCAACTTGACCGCCCACGTTTGTCACCAGTTCGTGATATGTCTCAGCAGCACCGCCCGGCGCGTCTGTCCAGTGCCAGGTATCCTCGAACGCGGCGATCTGCGCTTCACTTTCATAGCCGCTTTCGTCCTTAAACAAGACGTTATACCCACGTCCTGAATTGAACGGCGGATCAAGGTAGATCAGGTCAACACTTTCGTCAGGGATGTAATTTCGCAGTATATCGAGGTTATCGCCATAAAAGAGGGTGTTTTTAGTGATTGGTCTTGGTGACATAGCCCCTGCCATCTCATGCGATTGAGGTACAGCCCGATTTTACGCCAGACACGCCAGAAGGGGCAATGAAAAGCGCCCCGATATATCGCCGGGGCGCTCTGCCTGCTACTACTTGTAGAATACCTTGACCCCGCGATGATGAGAACACGCACCCTGATGCTGCGCTGCGTAGCTGTACGTGCCGTCGTTACATAGCGCCGTCGCTCCATTGCCAGGGCTGGACTGACTACCTTGATTGTCGGCTGGCGGTTGGGTAGGTGGGGGCACAACGCTGGGGGCTGGCGGTTGGGCGGGCGTGCTCTGTTGCGATTGGACTGTAGGTCGGCGCGTCACTACCGGGCCGATGGCAGTCAGCGTAATCTGATAAATCGCGGCAGTAGCGGCCCGATCTGCGGCTATCTGGGTACGTGTGGCGTACAAAGCATCAGCAGTTGCAGTCTGCTTGAAGGTGCGGGTTCCCGCAACATCCGTCCGTGACAGGGTAGGCGTCAACGTAGCGCATGGGGCCGGAGGTGGCATCAACGTCTCAGTCATCGTCGGAGTGATAGAAGGGGTTAGGCTTACGCGCGGTGTGCGACTAGGTTTTACCACTGGCGGGCATGGTGGATAAGTCGGTGTAATAGTTGGAGTGAAGGTGGCTGTTGGGCTGGCGGTCAGGGTTTCAGTAACCATCTGAAAGGTATGGGCGATTGAGAAATACGCGCCGCCAGTTCCGTCAAGCGAACGCAAAAACACTAATCGCGGATTTGGATCGCCGCTATATACCTCTTTGACAATCCAACCCTCCGTAGATTGATGCGGCAAGATGTCCATACCGGATTGACCGCCAAAAACAGGTTCGGGAGGGTTAGGGAGTGACAGAAAGGCTAACTTCCCATCATATTCACCATTGCTAAGGACTTCAAAGCTGGCAATTGAAAGTGGAACCACAAGGTCGTTGGGGCCGTCCAAATAATCCAGTTTTAAGTAGATCAGCACAAACTCTTTTCCAGGGGGCGGGGGGTTGCTGTAATCGGCAGTCTGTTTTATTCGAAGCCAGGCCGCTTCTCCCCTGATAACTTGAGTGACAATTAATCGCAAAAAGCCCGGTGCTTGGTTGCCGAAATTTGAGCGTACCGTGAGTGACGCTGGCGTTCCAACTCCAACTGGATAGGTTCTGGTCTGAGCCGAAACGATGATCCCATTTAAGATAGTTATTGCAAAGATAGCCCCGAAGATAACCCCAATGTAAGCGCGCCTCATGACGCCTCCCTGTGCGAATGTAAGTCACACGGGAATTGTACGCCCATCAAAGAACAAGGCCCAAATAAGAGCAAACGTCAAACCCCAATTGAACGACCCTCAAACCGAATTCCCGTCTTGCCAGGCGGTAAGAGTTAGCGTAGTCTACAGTCGAATATCTGTTCTATTCGGAGTTACGGCAGTGGCGACTATAAACACGCTGGATCACCTTCAACGGAAGTGGACGGCCTGCTACCAGGAAAAACAAGCCCTACAGCGGGAAATTGAATGGCTTAAGGGTGAACTTGCTGAATTTGAGCGCAAAAAGAAAATCGCGCTGGATAATGCCTATGAGAACGGGTATGAGGCTGGTCGGGCCGATGCAAGGAAACGGCGGGGCGCGTGATGCCACCTAGATCATTGCCACATATCGATTTCAGTTTTTGGAGGTACAATAATCTTGGTGCAGAATACACGCCGGAGGCTAGTATGGGCACATCACAGACACAAGAGAAAATGTTACAGGCCCGTGATCTGATCAAGGCTCAAAAGTACACCGAAGCACGAAAAATTCTAAAGACCATCGATCACCCCAAAGCCCGTGAATGGCTGGCGAAAATTGATGAAATTGAACTAGGCGACCCATTCGCCGCATCAGCCCCGGCCATACGGCCTATCTCCATACCACAGGTATCGCCAGAAGTCGAGGCTGCACGCACCAAAAGCTACACCAACGCGGCGGTGATTGTTCTGGTACTTTATTTTCTGTTGTGGTTGCCTGGACTAATCGCCAATATTATGTATGTACGAGAAGCACATCAGACAGAAAAAACGGCAGGCCAAAGCTTGCCGGGAGTAAAGGCGCTGGAATTCTTGCAGGTCGTGGGCATCGTCCCCGTTTTCGTTGCCATTGTTTTGGTGGTGATTTCCCTCATTCTGGCCCCTAGCATTGCTGCTATCAACGAAAATATCATACGCAGCCTTTAGCACGAACTCTAGCAATGACGCCAACTAAAAATAAAGGCGCTCCGAACGTTGGAGCGCCTTGCTTTTGGAACGGGAATTGTAGCAGGCCCGCCGCTTTTTTCTTGGTTTCCTCATCACGGCGGTCATACCGCGCCGTTGTCGTGACGCTGGCATGGCTCATCAGTTACACTCGGCCCTCAATGGCTGTTTCATGCTCGCGGCTGGATTGAGAAGCGCCTACAAAGGAATGGGCGGCATACAGCGCCAATTGGCGTCAATTTTGCCTGATCTGCTGACCGCGAGACAGAGCGACGTAGTTTAATCTTTGAAGAAACCGCCCCAGGCGAGCGACAGCAGGCAAATTGGAAAAAACAAGAGAAACAGCATAGCCATTGAAAGCGGATCGCCGTAGACTGAGGTAAAGAAGCCAACAAATAGGGTCACGGCGGAAGTGATAAGCGCACCGAACACCAGACCAGTTGCAAGTTTTCTGAGCCGGATCGACATAAAACACTGCCTTTACGGGTTATCCGCTGGATACTGCACTTCGCTTTTCAAGAACTCTGAACACCGGTGTTCAGCGGCACAGCCCGATCTATTGCCCTTGTGGAGCGCATTTGCGTTCTAAGTAGCTAGGTAACAGCGAACAGCAATAATGATACGCGCAAACACTATTTCCATCTAGACTATAGGTGTAGAATGATATTAAACATCGAAGTTTGGAGGCTAACAATGCAAACCCGGTTTCTCATCGCCATTGTTCTCCTGGCGTCGGCCTTGGTTGCGCCAAATCCATCAGTCGCACAAGACAAGCCAAAATGCGATCCCGCCGCTGTAATCAAAATGGCGAATGCACTGAAATCAGGTGGAAACTCTGAAGCAGATATGACGGCGTTGATCAAATTGCAGACCGCCATTAGTGAGGCGAATATTGCCTGTAACGGTATGAAGTTCAGCGGGAATTCTGCGAAATTGATTGGCCCGTTTGATTTACCAGCCGGAATATACAGAGTTACAGTCACCACCACTAGCCACTTCTTCGCGGAACTCAAGGTACTTTCAGGGAAATGTGATACAGGACACGGTTTCGACACGATCCTGCTTGTGGTAGTTAATATAGACGGGACTAAACGCAGCGACGAAGCCATTCTGCAATCAGAAGGCTGTAATCTTGTTATCAAGACGAGCGATATTCTAAAACCCTGGCAATTGACCATTGAGCCGTTGCAGCAGTGATCCTACACTGCAATGCCCTCGCCAGATTACTTCCGATAATAGGGGTTATCATCTATAAATGCGGTAATCATCGGGAAAATCGAGGAATTATCGCCTCTGGCGAGGCAAAAGTTTCATGTAGCAAGCGCCGCATGTAGGGTTTGCGCAAACCCTACATGCCCCCTTTTTGCGTCTGCTGGTGCGGGTAAACGGGCCAGCGGGGGGAGGGGATAATGTAGGGTATGTAGGGTTTTCCCAAAAGTCCCTTATGAGAAATCGATTTTTTGAATTTTGGATTTTATGGAAAAACTCTACATACCCTACATGCACCAACCCTCCTATGGTCTGTTGTTGGCGTCATTGTGCGAAAAAAGCCGCATGTAGGGTTTGGGCAAACCCTACATGCGGCTAATCCCCCTCTGGGCCGTTACTAATACAACACCGGGGCGTCGGCTCTCGGCGCACTGGATAGCAGACCGACGCCACAGTAGTACACGCCGTCAGTCTTGCGTTGCGCATCCCCGTACAGCCTTTTGATGCGTTTCCCGAATGCTGTGCTCGTCATAGGGTGAATGCCGTTCTCACCGGCCCACATTCGGTATGACCGGTAAAGCCCACTGGCCTTAACCGTCTTGTCTGCGCCAGTGATGCAGCATTCCTCGATGAATGCTCCGAGCGTATCTTCCTCACTACGATATTCCCCGGTAGCCGTCGTGACACTGGCTGGCGGATTAAGCCCTTCGCGCTGCCATTGCAAGCAACCACGTACCAGCCAGGCCAGAATGCCCGGCGCTTCCTCTTTCAGACGGTCTTTCAAGCGTTTATCGGCCTCGCGCTCGTTTTCGGCAGTTGGGTTGTCAACGAAACGCAGTTCAAATGGGATCAGCAGGACGCGGCTCCACAGCGCGTCATCATCCGCTGGCGCGTGTGGCTTGTGATTTGTCAGCACAAACAGCTTGTGTGTGGGTTCAAATGTGTACGGCTTGCCGTACAGGGGGCGCGCATTGATGGCCCCGCCGCCAGTGATCAGCTTGACTTGTGCTGCATTCAGCCTGTCCCCCTCCCTGGTTTCGCTTGCCCATACTAGCCGTTTACCTTGCAACTCCACGAGGTGAGGTTGCGCCGCGCCAGCCGCGCGGTGTTTGCTGTTGTCGATTAGTACGTCATTGCTTACCGCGCCAGCCGCCATACCCAAGACCGTTTTGAGGGTCGCCAACAGAGTATCCTTGCCGTTGCGCCCTTGATCGCCCCAAAGGACGGGAAGGATGTGTTCGGACGTATCGCCCGTTATAGCATACCCAAGTAGCCGTTGCATGAACGGCGGCAATTCGGGGTCTGTGAAAATCTCGGTGTTGAACTGTTCGAAACGTGGCGCGGGCGCGTCCAAGCCGTGCCATTCAGTCGGGGCAACTGTGCGGATATAGTCAGTTGGCTTGCCGGGGCGGAATTGGCCCGTTTTGAGGTCGATCACGCCATTTTTGACGCCTAACAGCCAGGGGTTTCTATCCCACATGTCGCCAGCCACAGGGATGTCGTGTAGGTTCTGAACATCCTGCAAGGTTGACGCGATTTTGAGGACACTCTGTATCCGGTTTTGCTTTCGCAGCGCGGCGGCTCTGGCGATCAGCCGCTTGTACAGCTTGTTTTTCTTGGCATTTTCGGCTTGTGCCGCCTTGCTGTCTTCGGTTTCGACAATGCCGCCGTCGTCACCTTGCAGCGCCTCCGCTTTCAGTTCTTCGTGTACTTCGTCTGCGATCCTGAGATATTGCCGCGCTACTTGGTCAATCAGGTTGTTGATCTTCCCTGTTTCGTCGTTTTTCCAGTGGTGGCCTGCCCACAAGTGCCATACTTTGCTTGCCACGTCAAAGGCAAGCTTGCCGTCGTACATATGCGCCAGCAAAAGAGCATCGCCGCGTTCCTCTTGCCGCAAGCAAGCCTCCACGAAATCGCGCTTGGGGTTCGGATTGGTTGCCAGCAAGCCGCCAGATGGTGTGAAGGGTGTGTTACGCGGGTTCTTTTTTGCCGCTTCGAGCGCGCTGTTGAGGGTTGCCGTTATTTCGTCATGCTCAAGCCCCGTCTCAAGCGCGACGCCGTACACGGCTGAATACGTTTCATCTTCTGGTAGATCACCGCCAGCCATCAGCCGGAACACGTTGTATGCCGATCTGTTCAATTGGTCATTGCGTGAACCTTCCGGCGTGTTCCGCAGCTTTTCCAGTTCGGCTTGCAGCGCGGCTCTTGCATACGGCGTTGTGCCTGAATATGCTTGGGGATTGTGCCCATTTCCGTTTTGCTGAGTGGGTTTCTTGGGCTTTTCAGCGATGATTTGCGCCAGCCAGTCGGGGATAGGCGGCAGGTCATCCGCTTTAAGTTCCCACCGATACGCACTGCCGCTAGGATGTACGGATGGTGGTGCTACAATGAATCCGCCGTCACCGCGAAGATCGATAGCGTCACCGTCCTGTTTGACGAAATTGCGCACTCTGTATCCAGGATGAGCAAAATAGATGTGCCATCCGTTACCCGTTTTGACGCGCGGTGCAAGTTCAGGCAACCCCCATTGACGGGCAAAGGCCATAGCGTCATCACTGTCGCAGTCCAGTACGACGATCCCGCTGATAGCCCCGGTCACAATGCCGATATTGGCATCGGGCCACTGTCGCAACCATGCGCGGATTTCGTTGGGCGTAGCGCGCCGCCCCCGGTAGGGCTTCCATTTGATAAGTGGTTGCTTCGCCTGAGGTTTGATCGGGATCACTGATAGGCCACGTTCGGCGTAGTCCAGCGCCGCTTTGAGCATGTTGTTTGCAGTCATGGCTCAGTTCCCCTCGGTGTACAAGGCTGTCAGTTGTACAAATTGCGAGACTGAGGGGCGAATGGCCCTCCTGGTCGCTTCCTCATGCGTCATGTCGGGCATCACCTGGGCGAGAAACAGCGTTGTGTAAAACCCGTGCGCAAACTGCCCGGCGTCATTTGCCGCCGTATACACACGCCCGTCGCTGGTGAAGATAAAATCAGAGGGGCGGATGGCGAACACGACAAGCGTTACGCCGTCACCCGCGTTCTGCAAGAAATCGCGGATTGCGGGATGAGGCACAACGTCGCCAAAACGCTTGGCTAGGCCGCGCGTGTGGATAGTGAACACGCACAGGCGCGCGATTTCACTATCCAAAGCGTGAACATCTATGCTATAATTCATTCTGCTTTTTCCTTTCACTTTGGCGCATTTCCGGTGCGCCAGAAAGCCGATAAAGTCCGCAAATGGCCGCGTGCAAGGCGGCCATTTGCTTTGATGGTCATTCTACAGCAGCGTAGGCCCCTAAAAGTGCTGAAAACTGGTTTTCAGCACTTTTCCCTTCTCTGGCGGTTACGATGTTTCGCAGATGCTTTACGCGCTCCTGATCCGTCCCTGTTTTGCTCCAATGGTCGAGCGCCTTTCGCTCATTGTCCGTTAACGTCCCGGCTTGGCGCTTTCGGCGCAGTTCGCCGTAAACCAGCCTGGCTAGTTTGCTCCATTTCCACCTCCCACCTGTTTGGGTGTCCCGAAGCTGCACAGCCAGCGCGTACACGGCGTCGTTTACAGGGTCGGTGTTGCGCCCGCCCCGGCTGATTTTTCGCGCCATTTGCCAAAATACCTGTAGCCCGCTGTTATCCAGCTTGGCAATTTCCCTCAGTTCGTCGTGTGCGGATTTATTGCCTGCCTCAAGTCGTTTTATGGCGTCCCAACGTAGCTTGATGGCCTGTTCGATTGCTTCTCCTTCCGTTTGAAACGTGAAGTGGTGTCTGGCGCAAAGGAGATTGAGCTTGCTGTATGTCGCCATGAGGTCGCTTGCCAGGGCGTTCAGACGCAATACCAGGGTCTTCCCGCTGGCGTGCATTGCGCATTCGTCAATGCGCGCCAGGAGGGTATTCAGCAACATGACTGGCTCTAGCAGTTCAAAAAAAGCCTCATCCCGCTCTTGCTGCTTGCATGCCATGTGTTGCGCGCCACGCTGAAACCCCCTTTTTTCGGCGGCATCCAACAGTACCAGCCTGTCACGGATTGAAAATTCACCCATCACTCTTGCTCCTATCTCACTGTGCGGCTTGCGCCAGCAGGTTGTACGCGGCCCGTAGTGCCGGGTCGCGTCGTATATTGAATTGAAGTGAGCGCATTTAGTGGCAGATTTGCCGTTAGCGCGGGGAAGTTGAAGGGTGTAGGACGTTCGCAGCGCTTATAAAGCGTGGATGTACCACTTTTGAAAACCGTTACTGGATGGCGCGCTGCGCCACGCACGAGGGGTGCTGGCACTGGCGAACCTTGCCAAAGAACAGGGCTGCACTACGTTTTACGTGCCGGAGTGCGACGCCGCCGAGGCAGCCCTGATCGACGGTATTGATGTGATTCCCGTCCCGACACTCGGCCACCTGGTCGAGCACATCTTCCAGTTGAATGTGATCCCGCCCTTTGATCGGCGGAACCTGGTGGTCGCACCGGAAGAACGGATCGAGCGCCTGGTCGATTTTGCCGATATAAAAGGATAGGAAGGCTCACAACCTGATCTTCCGACTGGTCTACTCGCTGCGCGATAACGCCATTTTGTCTTTTGAAGTCAGCTTTCTTGAAGCGCCGCTTTCCTAAGTGGCGCTTTTTGCTGTGTCTTGCCTGCGAAATTCGGACGCGACGAGCGCATAGGGTGAGGGGATTCCCAATGAACGAGAATATTGATATTGAAACGATCTATCGCCAGGAGCGTGAACGTTGGCTGCGGGAGGAAGCACCACGCAAATCAGCCCGTGAGATGATCGCCGGGAGTGTGCCGTACTGGATTGTGGTGGTGGCTATTGTGCTATATGGGCTATCAGCACCACACACGGCAGCGGTATTTGACAAACTCACGCCCGGTTGGGGCTTTATTGCTCCCATCGGTGTTGAATTCGGTCTGTTATACTCAGCCTTTCGCCGCAGACTTGCCAGGGCTATGCACACCGCAACAGCATGGACATCGTGGGCGCTTGAAGTCTTGCTGTTTCTGACCGCAATGTTGGTCAACGGCGCTGGCGCATTTACCTCAGTGGTGGCTGCAACGCATTTGGACAGTCTGTCCTTTGCCGCCATGATGGAGCGGTTTGGCAACCTTCCCGCCACCAGCCAGGCGGCGCTTATCATGGCAGGCTTGGCAGCGTTTATTATTCCCATTGGAGCGCTTGTGGCAGGGGAGGGACTGGCAGCGCTGGTACTTGAGCGGCAGATGGGCGTTGACCTGCGAGAAACTAGATGGCGGGAGGTTGAGTTTACGACTGTATACCGGGCGGTCTATGTGCGCTATCGCACACATGGTTTGCCGGATCGGGAAGCCAGAGCAAAGGCGTTCGCCGAAGTTAAAGGGTATCTGGCAAGTTCGCCACTGTCCGGTGTGCGTGCACTGTCCGCCGGGAGCGCACAGAGCGCACAGCCAGTCAGCGTACAGCAAAACGGCATCAAGGCCCAAATCCGAGCGTACTTGGCTGCCAATCCAGATGTCGCGGGCCAGTCCATCACCAACGTCATGTCCGCACTGAGTGCACAGGGTATACGGGCCGGACGCACAACGGTTGCTGAGGTACTACGAGAAACCAGGAGGGTTGAGCCGCAGCGTACCGAGGTGCAACACTGACCGTCTACACCTGCCATCTGCTACTGAGCTACTCTTCAGAAGGGAGTAGCGCTTTTTTGGCGAATATTCTTTTGTTCAGTGCAACCAGTGGGCATGTAGCGTGAAATGGTTGAACAGGAAAGTTACCCAATAAGGCACACGCCACGCACGCTGAGTAAAAAAGGTATTCGCCGACATGGGCCAGGGGAGACCCTGGCTTTTTCATTGCACAATCGACAAGCGATACTTCGCCCTACGAGTCAGGACGGGCAGGCAATCGGTTTTCCCTCATGCGCATTAGGAAGGAATTGGTTGACAGTCCAGATTTGGGGCTGATAGCATGACTGTATGACCCCGGAGATTCCACAACCCAATAAGGCGTTTGAGTTCTCGGAACAAGAGGAGCTTTTTGAGCGGATTAGTCACGAACGCTTCACTTCAATCCTGACCGATGAACGCACTGCGGTGCATTCTGTCGAGGTGTCCACCAACAATTACGGAGAATTCCTGTTCGTCACGATGAGCCGCCCCACTGAGGATGATCGGAAGTTCCTCACCTTTTGGGGAGCAGGCTATCACGAGAGCCGGGAACGCTGGCTGACCAACGAGTGGCGCTGGTACGAAACCCAACAATTCTTGCATCAGATACCCCAGAAGATTGCCCCGGCAGATGCCCAGGCTTTAATCCAGGAACGCTTGGACGAGATTGCGCCCTACGTTACGCCACACCAACCATCCAAACGAGCACAGTTGTTTGAAATGCTGGCGGAGTTAACCGACGAGGATGGGGCTTTTAGCGAGCTTGAAGACCTGGGAGAGGCGGGCATAGACTGGCTTTTGGGCGATGAGGATTGAAGGGTCAGGACAGTGTGTAAATTGTATGAGTAAAGCTGAAAGACCACTACAGCAGGATATGTTTACGGGTGAGTTTGTGGATACCCGCACCCGCAGGCAAAAAGAGCAAGACAGGGCGCGGGAACTGCCCCTGCAAAACGAGATGTTTTCGCAACGCGACATTGCGCAGTTTGGCGTGACGGCCACACCGCTCTTGCCCTTGTCCCCACACACCCGGTTAATGCTTATCCAGGAAGACCCGCGCACACCGGAGGAACAAGAACGTGACCTGGAACGGCAAGCCCAGGCCCGCACCCGGCCTCTGGAAAGTCTGGTGCAAGCCCAGGAAGAGTACCCAACCGCCGATACGCCCATGACCCATGAGGTAGATTTTGAGTCGCTCAAAAAGACCATTGAGTCCGACCCCAAGTACCAGGCAGAGTATGGAGTGTGGCTTGATTCAGTGCCCACATCGCTTGAGGAACCATGAACCAGGAAAGGGGAGTGACTGACCCAGAGCAAATTCTGAAACTGAAAGACGAAGTGCTTGAGCGCTTCCAGCAGCTTCCCATTGCGCACCAGGCAACCTTTGCGCTGGTATTGTTGGACAAAGTGATGCAAGGGGAGTATGGGCTGTGGATGCGGGAGGCGATTGACCTGCGCTTCCCAAAAGTGGGCAGTACCCCAGACAAGCTCGTGCCACTGGTGCGTGTGGCCCAGGATGACTTGCAACAGGTGAACTTGACAGAAGCGGAGATTGCGCAACTGACTGAGGAAGATTTGCATCACATCGCCCAAGCCATTCGGGATCACTTTGTTGAAGATGTCTTCTGGCAAGAACTGGAATTTCATGCCAGAGGGCTACTGAACAAAAAGCCGCAACTGTAGGCTCTACGTCGAATGCTCCATTTTCCACGAACAGAGCCGCTCTTCTGCGCCAAAGCAAGCGAACTGAGGTATAGTTGTTGTGCAATACAGTTCCTATGAGAAAGTTTGGAGGGCATCTCATGCGACGACTCACCGCCATCTTTATTTTTGTGGGAAGTGTATTTCTTTTTCTCGGAGGAGATACCCATCGCGTCCCCTCGCTGGCTCAGGCTGTCTGTGGAACGGAGCGCTGGCCCGTCAAGATCGGCACTGACTTGGATGCAGGCTTGGTCAATCTGGCTGCGCCTACCGAGACAACGATTGCGCAACTGGTGGCTCTGCCCAAGCCCCGCACGCTCCCTGACAAAAATCGGATTGCGCCAACAGAGACCACTGTGTTTGTGGTGACGGCCACGCTATTTGCTTACAAACTTGAAGTCGGTGACTCAGATTATCATTTAGCACTACGCGATGCCAATGGGAAGACCATGATTGCTGAGATTCCCGCGCCAGATTGTGTATTGGGCAGTCCCTTTGCCGCACAAATTGCCCAGGCCAGGGCAAAGTTTGACGCACAATTACACGCGACTGGCAGCTATCAAAACGCGAACCTGACAGTGAAAGTGACTGGCATTGGTTTCTTTGATTTCATACATGGGCAGCGGGGTGTTGCGCGAAACGGGATTGAACTGCATCCTGTGCTTGATATTGACTTTCTGGGTGCACCAACTCCAACACCCACAAGTACACCCCGACCCACGAGGACGCCCAGACCAACTGCAACCCCTAGACCTACCAGGACACCAACGTTTACACCATTACCACCTGTTGCCCCTCAGCCAGCGCAAGGGGCGGTCTGTCCCAATTTGAGCGCTACGTGTTCTCAATTGACGTGTGACCAGGCGTATGCGTGCCTGAGAGCGGGCAATTCGCGGCTTGACCGCGACCACGATGGTGTGCCATGCGAGAATGTGTGTCCAGGTGGGTGAGTCGAAGGGATTGACCCATCCCGGCCCATATCACTTCTGAGATCGCAGCCGAATTAATTGACGATACGGTGCAGCGGTTTGCTACGCTGCCTGTATATCTCCCAAAAACCGTAGGCGTAAACTTTTTGTGAAGTTTGTGAGAAATTTCGGGTTGGACAGCGCCCGCCCGTAACCCCTGGCTTGACCATACGTTATTGATCGTAAGGATGCTCAACACTTCATCAAGTGAGGCCCGACATTGGAGACGACATCATGACCACCGTGCCGCTTCCCAACCGAGAAAGACCACCCACGATCATTTTCGAGATTGACGATGGACAGTTGACCTTACCGAAAGCTGAGGTGCTTATCATTGGGCGGCGTACCGACAGCCCGGATTCGCAACCTCACATCGACCTTAGCCCGTTTGGGGCAGAGCAGAAGGGCGTGTCGCGCCGCCATCTCCAACTGACCGTTACAAATGATGCGGTCTATGTGGCCGACCTGGGTAGCACCAACGGCACATGGCTCAACGGCCAAGGGCTGTCGGTCACCACCGACCAGCAGTTGCGGCACGGCGATGAGCTACGCCTCGGTGATCTGCGCATCAAAGTCCGGTTTAGCTGACTGCCCATAGGTCGCGCGGTGCGCCGGAAGCCATTTCTAGGCCAATCGAGGGGCTATTCGCGGTGCTTACACTCAAAAGCCGGGGCTTGAGGATGTTGGACAAGAGGACACAATGGCCGCAACAATGAGAACAGTTCTGATCGTCGATGATCAACCTCAAGTACGCGAATTGCTCCAGGTGACGCTAGAGGCCAGTTCAAATCCGCTTCGGATTCTGACGGCGGCCAACGGAGACCAAGCTCTGGCACTGGCCCAGGCCGAGTTGCCGGAGTTAATGATCCTGGACATTCAGATGCCCAAGGGCCAGTTGGACGGCTTGGATGTATGCCGCCTCCTCAAAGCTGACAAGGCTACCCGCCCTATCTTCATTATCCTGCTGACGGTCAAAGGCCAGCGTTGGGATCGACAGGTAGGCCAGGCGGCAGGCGCAGATGATTACATGGTGAAGCCGTTTAGCCCACTGGAATTGTTGAACAAAGTCGAGGCAGCCCTCGGAGAGGGGACAGTTGCGTAAGTGGCTCCTGTTTCGTCGTTTTCTGTCAGCGGGCAGCCTGACGTTACTTTCATCTGCTATCATGTTCTTATGTCTCCTGAGATTCCCCGACATGAAGGGATACTTGATCCTGAGTCCCGCGAACGCTTACCAGCGCTGTATAGTGGGGAAGAGAAGGGGCTTGAGGCTCAGGCCATGTTGAAGTTCTTTACGCCAGATTCAAACTGGACATGGTATGCCTCAGATGGCTCACCAGTAGACGAAGAAGGCTACATGGACTCGGACAAGCCAAAGGTGGATTTTATGTTTTTTGGCTTGGTATCGGGGTTTGAACTTGAATTAAGGCACTTTTCGCTATCAGAGCTTGAGGCAGCGCGTGGCCCGTTGGGACTGCCCATTGAACGTGACCTGTACTTTCAACCCAAGACCCTCAAAGCACTCATGGAACTTCACCAGAAGGGATTAACAGGCTAATGGTGAGTATAAGAGGTGACATGTGCGATATTCGTTTGCGGTAGGCAGACTGCCACCTGGTTGCGTGAGATTAGGCATACCCACCATTGATGTACTGTTGAAGGGTGCGCGCTTCACCCTCAAAATAGTCCAGTTGAGCCTTGACCACATCACCGATAGACACAATACCCACGAGTTTCCCGTCTTGCAGGACAGGCAGATGACGGATGCGCTTGTGGGTCATGGTGTTGCTCACGTAGGCAATATCGTCATCGGGGAGGGCGATGAGTAGCTCTTTGGTCATCACGTTGCCCACCTTGAGCGACTTTGGGGAAGCGGCCCTGGTTGCCAGTTGGCGCACGATGTCGCGCTCGGAGACGATCCCGACAGGCGTGTGATGATCATCTACAACCACGAGTGCCCCGACATTCTTGCTGGCGAGGAGTTGGCAGGCATCAAGAAGTGATTGCTCTGGGCGGATGGTAAAGACCTCGGACGGTTTTTTCCTCAGGATGTCAGAAACTTTCATAGTCCTGCCCCCAAACTACAAAGGTCGCGGACGGTTGAGCATCAGGCGACAGCCACCTACCTTCACGTCAGGATAGCACACTTTCTGGCTGGCTGTACCTTCACGGTGTTTACGCTTGCATTTGCTTTGCCCACCTTGAGCGTCAGCAGTGGTGCTGCTCTGGACTTCGCTTGTATGCGCGTGTTATCATGCAGCCAGCTATGGCCCAGACCGTTGTTTTATCCCCAGAAACCCAACAGAAGTTTGCCAAACGCGCTGATTATTTGGAGCCGGCGAGTAAATTGGCGCGGGATTTGAGTGAGGCCAAGCCCAGTGAACTGCCCATTCCACACCTCAAACGCCCCAAGCATGTCCTCGCAGATCAAGCGTGGTTTTGGAGCGAGGAATGGCAGAGAGGGGAGCGGGAAGTCAATGCGGCTCTGAAAATGGGCGACTATGAGGTATTTGACAGTATGGAGGAGCTTGTCGCAGACCTAAACGCCCATTCATGAAATTCCTCCGAACCCAACCGTTTACCAAGCAATTCAATTAACTCCCGCCAACCATCCAAAAGAAAGTGCAGCGCAACTGGTCTTTTTAGCTCAGGATATTCGTCACCCAAGCCTCGCAGCCAAGAAAATGGGGCACGAAGACGACATCTGGGAAGCCAGAGTTGACGAGCGTTATCGGCTGACATTTCAAATCCATCAGGACATCATTGTCCTGCGTCGGGTTGGCACACACGCGATATACAGAAGACCGTGAACCCCCTTGCTTTGTGCTTGAGCTTGCCCAGGCTTGCGTGCTACCATGAGAGATGAGCGACAAAGCAGGCTACCAAGAATTTCTAAGGCAGCATCGAAACGTCAGCGCCCCCAAGCCATCGTGGCAAGAGCGCATGTTTGAACTCTTTGACTACTACGGCCAGCTTCCCCCAGGCACGACCATGCAGCGCTTTGTCAGCAGTGGCTTCAACTATGTCTCAACAGGGAGTGCGCGCCATGACAACCTTGCGCAGCCCCAAATAAAGCGCCAAGGGCGGCGCCCAGTGCAGTTCGGCGACCTGCCATTATTTCAGAAAGCACGATGACATACCCCACATCCGTAACTCTTACTACGAAGGGGCAAATCACGGTTCCAAAGGCCGTGATCGCACAACATGGCTTCAACCGAGGCGACGAATTCCACGTTGAAATACTTGATGAAGATACCCTGCGCTTTACCCGTGTAAATCGAGGGAACCACCACAAGATGTGAACGAGTGTGTATCAACGGCTTCGATTTACAAATGCTCCCGTTTCTTGCGCTCGTGCAGTTCCCGCAATTCTTTGGGTACATCACCGTAGCCCCTGAGTATCGTATAAATCTCGATGAGCGCCACAATGATGAATAGAATGATCAGCATTCCATAAATGGGCAGTTGTGATTGAATCGCCAAAATTGCTCCTATCAGCTACTATCTCTTCCCAAGATTACCGTATAATCTCAGATGTGATTTGTTCAACGCCACTAGCCGCATAGAGACGTACCGCTCTAAATGATAATCAGGCGGAGGATATAGCTAGTGCAAAGCCCGGAGATGTAGTCGGCAAACGAATTGTGCCTGTTTGCCCTTATGCTGCCGAAAAACAGCTAGCCATTCCCGAAAAGGTCTCTTGATAATGCACTAGGGGATAAGCTGAATATCAGAACGCCCTACTGAGGACAAAAGCTGATCATTACGAGGAGACGTGAATGACGAGACAACACTTTAATACAGCAGAGGAAGCTATACGCGCCTGCGACGAAGAAATTGCTCGCAGATCATCAACAGAAGAGGTCTGGGCAGGGGTTTATATGCACTCCACACACACGCCTCCATATTTCTACGTTATTGCCCCAAATTGGCAGTCCGCCGAGGTTGAGAACGATTGCCAGTTACATTGGGAGCGACTTCCTGATGGGCGCTGGCAACTCGCGCCGTCATGAACTGTTGCAGACAACCGCTTTTGGGAACTGTCAAATCCAGTGCAGCCATACTGGCTTTTTCTTTATCTGGCGTGCTATGACGCGCTATGGCTCGGAAAATGGTGTTGACCCGCAAGCAACGGGGCAAATTCGCCGATAGTTGATGGAGTGGGGGAATCTGGTCTTTGCAGGACTGGTGATCGCTCAGATTGTCCCTGGCACAAGCCCGTTTCGATGGAGCATTCTTCTGCTTGGGTTGGCAAGTTTTGCGAGTGCGTATGCGTTCGCATATTATCTAACCAGAGGAGGTGAATAATGAATGGTTGAACTATTCTTGATGATTTTGGGCGCACTAGCGATCATTGCTGTGTTTGTCTACCTGGGCACTCGTCAAGCCAAGCACTAAGATGCTCTGGCTACTTCTGATGATCGCTGGCGCGTTAGTGGTTTTTGCAGGGATTTACTACCTGTTGGCTCAGGGTGCGAGAAAAACGACCAAGTAGCGGCCACCGCACCCCATAGCTTGTTGCCCCCGTATATCCTCTCCGCCAAAACTATCGGTTATTCTCATTTTCAACCCAGGCACGAAACCTTTGTTATACCAGCACTGAATCAGGTGGTGAGGCCGCAGATGTGTCGCAAAAGAAAGGTTGTGCGACTGAGGACGGCATAGTCATGGCGAAAATGCCCTCACCTGATATATCCTATAACTTGACAATATGCTGTGACCTTGCTATTATTTTCGCTATAACTTAGCAGCCCAAGGGATCGACCCTGCGCTTCTAAAGAGTCTCGAAATCTCCACATACTGGATGCAAAGGTGGGCAAGCATTGCTTGTCTAGCCAGTGTCCAGTATAGTTTAAGAGGGAGAACTCATGAGCGACAGCACAAGTAAGGCCAGTCAGGGGAACCAGGGCGTCAACCTAATCAATTGGGATTCCTATATGTCCTATAAGCTCACCGACCCCGTTTTCAAGCGCGAATGGGACAAGGTAACGGAACTCACAGATGAAGAGTTCCTCCAACAGGAACACGACGCACTCATGAAACTAGAGGGAAGCAGCGGGGAATTCCCGGACTCACAGTAAGGAACTACACCATTGAGGGGAGCATAGACTGAATTGCAATAGCACATTCATTTGTGCAGCAACACACTATCCACTCCCCTCAAACCGATTTCCAGCATTGCTTCCAAGTCGCTCTAAACGAAACACTAGCACACAAGTTCAAGACTTGACGGGATCAAAAAATTGTCATATTCTCTATTTCGCTGGAAGGTAAAGAATCCAGCACCCGCAATGAAAGGTTGATACTCCAATGTCAATGTAAACCTCATTTCGCTTGCCAAAACAGGTGTCAATCCAGTTACAGGGATTATTGCGCCTGTTCATTGGCTATCGAAGGAGGTTAGCAGTTGGAGAAAAGTCCATTTTCCCCGAAGTTCTACCAGAACGACAACCGCTCACCAGTTACAGAGTTCATCGACAGTCTCGCAAAAAACGAACAGGCCACAGTTCAACGAAAAATCCAACTCCATGCGATGATGGGAACGGCCCTAACCTACCCACACACGCGACACATCGAAAGCAAACTCTGGGAACTGAGAGTGAACGCAAATGGGCGTTTCATCAGGCTTTTCTACTTCATGCGAGGGAATGAAATTATCTACCTGCACGGGGTAACAAAATCCCGTGACAAGCACCTCAACAGCGACATAGAAATCGCAAAAGGCCGTGTGAACGACCTCCTCAACATAAAATAGCCTGAAAAGCTTGTGTGGGCGGAACCCCGCCCACACAGTCTTATTTGTACCTTATTCTCCGCACAGCCGTGAAGCACGCAATTTTGCTAACCATGTTTGTCTCCTATGCTTGCTGTCGGTCATTAGCTTCCCCTATGCTATTCAAGTTCCTATATGGTCAAAGCCAGGCAGTTTGATAGAAGATTGACTTTTTCTCCTGTGCAATAATTTGCCTAATGCACCTCCGAAAAGTCCTGCAAAATCCGCTACATGGAGCGCCAGTGGCACACTCCGTGCCTCACAGGCCGGCGCTATCCCCACCACCTGGCTCAATTCCTGGGCGATGGCTGTCATAGCCGCTCATCCTCGTACCACATAGGATGTAGTGTAGCATCCCGCCGTGAGCAATAGAAATTTCCGTTGGCTCTGCCTGCTTGCGCGAGTATGCTATGATACGACTGCGATGGTCAAACGGTATAGCGAAGATCAGCCGGGTCGGATAGGGGAAAAACTGCTGGATTTGGGCAACATAGCAGCCGGGGCGCTGCTGTTTGGTCAGTTTGTGTCGGATAAGCCGTTTAGCCTGTCTGTGGCTGGTTCGGGCTTTTTGCTGGTGGTCGTCTTGTACCTTATTGGGCTGCGGATAATGAGGGGAGGTGAGGAGCGTATGGTGAATGTTCCGCCTGTTGTCCTTTATATGGTGGGGTTAATCCTCTTTGCCCTGTTCATTGGGTGGTGGGTTTTACGAGCGGGGAAATAGCCTAGAGCAAGGTATTGCAATGTAGCCGCTCGTGAGCACTGTATGGTTATATTCCTCTCACCACTTGCCTCGTGTTTCCGGCTATACCCCTCTGCCACCTTCCATGAGCCTCAACCGCACGTCCGTAACGTTCTCTTCATGCTACGGAACGGTGATGTCCTGACTTGAACCTCCGAACCCACGTGGGCTGTCAACGATAACAGTAACGTGATACGTGCCTGGGTTGAGGTAGCTGTGGGTAACATATTGTCCGCTGCCAGTTGTGCCGTCACCGAAGTCCCAGGTATACCTTGCAGTTTCGTCTGCTGGAATGAGGGCAGTAGCAAGAAGACTGACCATTGTCCCGCCTTTAAGAACTTTGGTCGCGGTGATGGAAACCGCGACAATCGGCGGGAAGGGGGTCGGCGATGAATAGGAGATTGGACTTGTCGGAAACCAGTTGATCGTCGGGTAGGGAGTGGCAGTGGGGTCGGGTGGGTGGGGAGGTGACAAACCGAGCACAAGAAATACCAGTGCTCCTACCAAGAACAAGAGTATGACAACCCAAATCGGGTATCGCTTGTCTTGTCCGCCGATCTTGTTCCTTGTGCGCTGCGCCGCTTGTTGGTGGCGGATGTGTTCTTGTCGTGGACGCCCGGTTGCATCCTGGCGCTGCTGTTCTTGGTTGGCTGTACGTTGCTCTGCTTCTTCCTGCTCCCGTCTTCTTGTTTCCTCTGCGGTGGGTTGGCGGGGTCTCTCCGCTTCTTCTGCTTTGCGCTGTTCTTCTTCAACAGACTGTGAGCGTGTCCATGAGGCGCGTTGGCTATCGTATTGAGCACGCCTCGCAGGGTCTCTCAACACTTGATACGCTTCAATGATTTCCCCCATCCGCTCATTAGCATTTGGGGATTTGTTGTGGTCGGGGTGATATTTTAGCGCCAGCCGCTTGTACGCAGCCTCGATGACCTCGCTTTCTGCGGAGGGATCAACCTGAAGGATTTTGTAGTAGTCCTTGTTGGGGAATGACATGGGGTAAGCGCCTTTTGTCTGTGTCCCGTAGCAGTAAGGTGAGATTAAAGCTGTAGTTTATCGCAGTGGTTGAGGACGCAGTGCGATAGCAAGTCAAGTATCGCTGGGGCGCGATTAATCCACGAACTTGTGTGGGGCATACTGTTGAAGCCTTCGCTCAAGGTCTCGCCATGCGGGTAAGTACATCCCCATACTGATCTTCCAGCCTTTGTGATGATTGGGGAACTTCAAGTGAAGAAGCTCGTGGACAACGACGTACTCAACTAGCTCCAATGGGAGCTTGCAGAGGTCATTGGAGAGCGTGAGATTGCCCTTTGTGGAGATTGAACCCCATTTGCTTGTCATCGGGCGGATTTGCAAACGCCGAACCGTCACGTTGAGCCGTTTAGACCACTCTTCAACCAGCGTGTGTATGTCACCCATTTCCACATGGCCGCTCGGTGGTCGTGGTTGCGATATGCTCACAAGCGACTGCGTGATGAAGCTCTGCACGGTTGGATGATCGCCTGTGAGGGTCGGTGGGATTAGCACTTCAGCCCGGTCATACGCGAGCTTGAAGGCAAGGCTCTTGCGTTTTTGTCTGCGAATTAGAATATTCATCCGGTTATCCCGTGCATCTTCATCAGATCGTCTACTATCTGGTTGGCTCTCGCGGCGTCAAACGGTTGCATGAAGGGCATTAGTCTGCGGTAGATTTCGAGACGTACTTTCGCCTTGAGGCGCTGGTTGAATTTCCAGCCTTCATTTTCTCGCAGGTATTGGGATAAATCGGTTGCCAATCCGTCCATCCCGTGCTCGTCTCGCTGGCTTAAATCGCTTGCTTTCAAGACCATGCGCAGCGAAAAGGCCAGGTTGTCAAGGCTACTGTGCGCCTGTTCTTCCTGGGCGGCGGCAATTTGTTCAGCCTTGTCCTGAAGCGCCGCAAGCGCAGTCTCGGCGCTAATCTGGCGCTGGCGCAACTGCTCAATCACGCGCTCAACTTCATCGCCAATGCTCACGAGGTAAGGCTGGTTCTCGCTGTTATCCTGAACGTGGGTGATAAGACTACGGTGCAGGTTAATCACCTTCACCTGGTCGGATAGGTTATCAGCACGAATAACATCGGCGATGTTTTTGTTTATTGGGTACAGAGGCAGCGGGGCGGACACTGAAGACGCCTCTACGTGCTCCTGGATAAGTTGCTCCGTCTTGTTCAATAAATCGCGCTCTAGCCGCCGCTGCTGCGCCTTCGGGTCAAAGTACGAATAGACGGTCTGGTAAATATCGGCCAGCATCGCGTAGTCGTCCACATAGGGTCGCAAGAAAGCATCCGGCGAGATGACTTCGTAGGCAGCCTCTAGCTCCTTGAACGAGCGCATGAACGGCTCGCGGACTTCCGGCTCAAAGAAGTGCTGCAAAATGCGGTCAATGCGCCCGTTGGGATTGTCAGGCTGGATGGGGTCTACCGCCTCAAACGCTTGTTGCAGCAATTCGACAAATCGCTCCTTGAGCATTTCAAGGTCAATCAGCCCTCGATTGAGACTGGACTGGTCGAACGATAAAGCACGTTGCAGGTTGTCGAAGACGCCGATGTAATCCACAATCAAGCCGTTTTTCTTGTTCTCAAAGGGTCGGTTGACGCGGGCGATAGCCTGCAATAGCGTATGATCCTTCAGCGGCTTGTCAAGGTACATACAGTAAGCAACGGGTGCATCGTAGCCAGTTAGGAGCTTTTCTGTGACGATAAGCAGCTTGGGGTCTTTCTGCGGGTCACGAAACGCCTTGCGTACCCGCTTTTCAGCGTCCTCGTCAAGATAAAATGACCGCATAAGGTCACTGTCATGCTTGGGGTCATCCGAGTAGACAACCGTGCTCCATTCAGCGGGCAAGAGTTGATCGAGCGCCTGCTTATACAGCGCACAGGCTTCTCGATCTGGTGTGACAACCAGGGCTTTGAAACCCATCGGCAACACGTTTTCCTGATAGTGCGTGGCGATGTGTTCGGTAATGGCGCTGACCCGCTTCGGCGATTTCAAAACCGCCATGAGCTTGTCAGCCCTTTGCAAGAGCTTGCTCAAGGCTTCCTGTGTGGCTGCGCCTTCTTCCTCTACCATGTCGAAAAAGTGCTCAAGAAGCTGCGCGAATTCGCCCTCAAGTTTGAGTTTGTCAACCCAGATTTTTGTGGGGGCAAGCGTGTAGAACAGCGGTACGGTTGTACCGTCGTCAATGCTCTCGTTGATGCTGTACTTGTCGTGATAGCCGTCCGGGTCAAACTTCCCGAACATCTCGAATGTGCCTCTGCCAACTTTCCCTTTGTTTACAGGTGTTCCGGTAAAGCCGAACTGCAACGAATGGGGCAACGCGGCACGCATGTAAATACCCAAGTCACCCTCTTGAGAGCGGTGCGCTTCGTCTATCAATAGAACGACGTTGCGCCGTGTACAGACCTCGGCAGGGATACGGTCAAACTTGTGGATGGTGGTGACAATCAGGCCGCGATAATCGCTTTGCAATAGCTCGTGTAGATGCTCCTTGCTCCTGGCTCGTATAACCGTTGGGAAGCCAAATGCTTCCAAGTTTTGGAGCATCTGCCCCTCAAGCCCAAGCCGATCTACAACCACCAGCAGCGTTGGGTTTTCGAGCGCCGCCTGGCGGCGAAGGATATTGGCCGCAACCATCATGGTGAGGGTCTTACCTGAACCCTGCGTATGCCACTCTAACCCGGTGTTGGGCTTGTCCAATCCCGCCTGCCCTTCAACCACACGCTCGACGATCTTTTCAACGGCGCGTATCTGGTGTGGGCGTAGCAGATACTTCTGGATAGCATCATCGCTGCGATAGAAAATCGTGTAATCCCGCAGCAGGCTCAAGATTGCCCGGCGGTCAAAGAACGTCTTGCTTAGGTCTTCTAATCCAAAGTCTTTTTCGCCCGTTTTCCACTTGTAGAACGCTTTGAGATCGGAATTCCATGTCGCGCCGTATTCAAGGCGGCTGGCGCACACGGCAAAGGGGATAGGGTACTTGAGAAACTCCGGTATAAAGCGGGTGTAGGTGTCCTGCACCTGATTGAAGCCCTCAATACCGGGGTCTTCGAGCTTGGGTGATTTGTTTTCGATCAATACCACTGGCAGGCCGTTGATAAACAGCACCATATCCATTCGGCGGCGGTCACGGTCAACAAACCACATCTCCTCGGTGAAATGAAAGGCGTTGTTTTCGGGGTTGTCATAATCAATGAGACTGACGTTGTATTCGCGTTGGGCGCGACTGTCGTAGGTCGTCTTGTGCCCTCGCAGCCAAGCTAAGAATTCTTCGTTTCCTTCTAATGTGGCCGGAAGCAAGCGCAGATTGCGAATGACCTCTGTTATGCGTGGGTCGTGTTCTGACCAGCCATTGAGCTTTGCAAGCTGACCTCGCAGCACGCTTTCAAGAAAAGGCTGTTTCTCGTCGTCGGTGCGCCATTTAGGGAGTTCGTACTGACCGATGAACGTCCAGCCGATGCCGATGAGGTAGTTGATGAGCTGATCCTGTACGTCTCGTTTTTCGGTAATGCGGCTCATAGTGGCAATCCATCGTCTGATAGCAGTCGGATTTGACCTGTCATCAACTGGTGAAGCATGGTCTTGAAAAAGTCCTGCAAGGCTGCTTTGCGGTCTTCTTCAGCAGCGATTTTGGTATCAACAATATCTAACTGCGTGGCAATCTCTCTCTGTTCCTCAAGAGATGGTGGAACAGGGATTTTGAACAGTCGGAGCTTTGCAGCGTTAATATTTGACTGACTGACGCCTCTTGTCGCCAACATTTTCAAACGAGCCTGGGCCTGGTCTGTGTTCAAATAAAAGTTCAAATACCCTGGTAAGAGTATGTCCGCTTTAGTGATGACCCTAACCAAGTACGAAGCAAAAACAAAGTGATCCGCTATATCAAAAATCGAGGTCTTGCCGACAAGTTCGAGGCTATTGGTACGGTTGAAAAGAATATCGCCTGGCCTGAGCCTAAACTTCTTGAAGGAATTTTCATCTAGGTCAATAAACTTCAAGTCTCTTGTGTCAATTCGCCCATCTACGAGACTATTCATTCGGAGCATCGGGTATTTGCCAGTTTCTTCTGCTCTTTCTGACAGACCATATTGGGTGCTTTGTACGACATCGCCTAACTGTTTCACTTCCCAATGCCCTGGGATTTCGCCGATTTCAGTTTCCTTCGTTTCGGCTGGCTGCTCGCCTGCGCCATAGGTAAATAGCTGCTGCATCAAGCTACGTTTGAACTCTCGCGTCTCGTTGATAAGGTCATCTTGTGCGGTGATTTCGTTTTGAATGGTGTTCAAGACGGCAGCGATACGAAGCTGTTCCGGGGATGGTGGAAGAGCAACTAACAGGTTTTCCAAATCTTGCTTCTGCAAGCTAGGCATCGTAGTTTTAGCATGTTCGCCTGATAATTTGTGCAAGTGGAGATACGCTGCTAAGTATTCAATATTTACATTGGTTCGCCATTCCAAAAAAAATGCTGTGTCTGCAATCCAACTTGGTGTTTTAGTAAGCCATACTTGCCCTGCTGACCCTTTTCGTCCAATTACGATTGTTGGGTAGTCAACGAGAGGTTTATCAACCCAAGTATAAATGCCGCTCGAACCTAATACGGGTATATCGCCCTGTCCATGAGGTTTAGCTTTCCCGTATTTAACAGCGGCGATTTCACTCAGACGACAGATTTCCCATTCCGCAGGAATTGGCCCGATAAGGGTGTCTTTGAAGTTGATTGCGGTGTTGTCGTTGACCTGTATCATTCTTCTGCCTCAAAATCACGCCAGTTAGCAAAGCCGAGCTTCTTCATTACCATATCCAACTGTGTGTCTGCTTCTGCTCTAACTTCCTCTGCCTCACGCAACCGCACAATCGCGTCCTCAAGGGGAAGTGGCGGCTCTACATCATTATTGGTCACATAGCGGCTTGGGCTGAGGTTATAGTCGTTACGGATAACCTCAGCGCGTTTGACCACCTTGCTAACGTGTTCTTCTTCTTGCCAGTTCAAATAGAGGTCGCCAATATAAGCCACTTGCTCATCAGTCATATAGTTCTTCGGGCGACCCTTCTCACAAAACTTACTGGCATTGATGAACAATATTTCATCGGCGCGGGCGCGTCGCTGCTCTCCGGGCTTTTGAATGATCACAACAATTCCTGGTGCGGACGTGTTAAAAAACAGGTTGTCCGGCAACAAAATCACGGCTTCAATGACATCGGCATCTACAAATTGCTTGCGAATATCGCGCTCCTTGTTGGCTCCTTTATTGCCGCTGCCGCGACTGGCTGCACCTGTGTCCAAAACTACCGCCATTCGTCCGCCATCGAGCAAGCTGGCGTACATGTGTTGTATCCAGCCCCAATCGGCAGAACTGGCCGGAGGGATGCCCCAATAAAAGCGCCCGTACTGGTCATTCTCGTAAATCTCGGTGGGGATATTCTGGTTCCACATAGGATTGGCCGCCAGCTTGTCAAACTTCTGCAAGCTCCCGTTGGCGTCCAGAAACGCCGGGTTGCGCATGGTGTTTCCCTGGCGAATATCGGCGATCATGTCGTGGATGAAGGCATTCATCTTGGCGGCTGCCACGTTGTCAGCCTGTAGCTCCTGGCCGCACAGATGAATGGGGCGCGGGTCATCGTCAGGCGTCAATTCGTTGACAGGTTTGCCGTGCGCCGCGGCTAGTTTTTCTCGGTGGTGCAGTTGTGTTTTAATCAGCAGTCCGCCGCTGCCCGCTGCCGGGTCGTAGATGATTTCGCCGGGTTGCGGGTCAAGAATACGGGCTATGAGAAAGCCCACTTCGGTAGGCGTGAAGAATTCTCCGGCACTGCTGCCGCGCTCGGCGAACTTGCGGATAAGATACTCATACGCGCGGCCAAGAATGTCCGGCTGCACATCATTTAGCCCTAAGCGATGCTCGTTAAGAATACCTATCAGCCGCGCCAGCACGTCGTCGTCTAACACGCGCTGCCCCTGGTCGGTGGCGTTGAAGTCGCGGCGGTTAATCACGCCTTCGAGCTTGGGGTTCTCTCGCGCAATCTGGCGCAATGTGTCCGTTAATCGTTCACCCAAGCCCTGTGTTCGCTTGCGAACCTCGTTCCATCGGGCTTCAGGCGGAATATAGAAGCGGATCAAGTTACGATCTTCGGCGGCCAATTTTTCGGCCTGGGGAACATTCATGTTCAATTCTTGTGCGAGCCGTGTGAGTTCGTCTGCGTAAACATCATCAAGCCGTTTGTAGAAAATGAGCGGTAGTATGTAGTCCTTGTACCGCGCTGCGTCTACCTCTCCGCGAATGGAACAGGCTGCTTTCCAGAGCCAGTTTTCAAGTGTTTGAAGCTCCATGACGTTTCGCCTCTGCATATATGTGGCTATTGTATCATCACAGTTTGACGAGCGCGCGGATACTTTTTGCCTCGGTATTGTACAATACGCCCGTATGTGTGGGGGATATGGCTTCTTCGCACCTAGTAATTTTCGGCAACGCTTCCATATCGCGCAAATGGATTTTGCGCTCAAGCCGCGATACAACGCGCGGCCTGGGCAGTTCATGCCAGTCATCACGCGGAATAGCCCAAACAAGGCGGAACTGATGAAATGGGGGCTAGTGCCTCATTGGGCAAAAGAGCCGCGCGTGAAGGTTTCAACGTTCAACGCGCGGGCAGAAACAGTGGTAACAAGCCCGGCGTACCGGACGCCATTTCGTCAGCAACGCTGCTTAGTGCCTGCCAATGGGTTTTTCGAGTGGAAAGGGACGGATCATGGCAAACAGCCCTATTTTATCAAGCTCAAAAGTCGTCCGTTGTTTGCCTTCGCTGGTCTGTTTGACGTGTGGAAAGATGCTGAAGGGAAAGAGCTAAAAACCTATACCATTATCACGACCACACCCAACAGCGTCGTTGCGCCCATCCATGACCGGATGCCAGTTATTCTCTACGAGGCTGACGAAAGCACGTGGCTCAACCCCAATATTCAGGCCGTGCCACGCCTGGGGGCGCTCCTCAAGCCCTATAATGAAACCAATATGACGGCGTATCGAATAAGAACTCTGGTCAATGACCCGGTGAATGACCGACCCGACGTGATAGAACCTATCGGATAAAAGTAGAGTGATTACGACCAAGTGAAGCCACAACTGTGAGATAGCGCCGCGCTACTCGAACTACTATCTTTCTCACATTTGAGGTATACTTTGCAGAGTTTGCACGCTTGCGAAGAGATTACCGTGAAGCGCTTCGGTTCTACGAAGGAGCAATTAAAAATCCCTGAGCTTGTCTTGCTCGAAAAATTCGGGGTCTGTATCAGACGCCTGGAAGGGTAAATGCCCCTTCTAGGCGTTTTTTGTAACGCGTGAAGGGTATTTCTAGTCGTTATTGTTAGTGGGAAGGGAATAGCGTATGTCACCAAAAACCAACAAGGGCAGCCAGCACCTTTCACTTGTAAGTCGGCAAGCAGCCGGGGGAGATGTGGCAGACGAAGGATTTCATTATCAAGCAGGTGCTATGCTTGTACGCATTCCGGGCTGGCTTGCAAGAGATGGCTTCACCGCTTGTCTTCGAGAAGGGCTTGAGGACATAGAAACAAAGTTCTTCATTCCAAAACACGGCTTCGTGAAAGAGCGCATTCAGGTAAAACGCGAACGCATCACCAACAGGGCGTTTGGCACTTTGCTTCGCGGTTTCATGTCGATATACAGTGAAAGCCCCTCCTCTTACCAATGGTTTACTCTCGTTTTGCGGGAACTGGCAGATGAGTTAAGGCCGCTTGAGTCCGGCCTGCGTCGCATTCGAGACCCATATTCGTTCTACAGTGACGATGAGGCTGTGCAAGAAAGCTCCTACCAGGATTACCTCGCACGAGCACAAGCACTCGGCTATTCAGAAGAAGAAGCTCAGTTCCTATTCGAGCACGTCCTTATTGACACAGACATTCCTGACGCTGACCACGCGGAAGGACTTTTCACTACTGCCCTAAATACCGAATTCCCTGAATACACCGATTTCTCGGCCAAACTTCACCGCGAAATTTTTAATCGAACCAAACTGCTCGTCCAAAGCCGCAAGAACCAAGAGATTAGCCGCCGTGACATTGAACAGACAATCCGCAGTGTGATACCAGTAGCCCAACAGCCACCACAACGCTCAATCCACCTTCATACCATTGGAGTGGTTGAGAAACTTCCACCACCCGCAATTCACTTTGAATGGGAAGCCTTTTTCGGCGGGCAAAGCAGAGAATACCCACCGATGGCGCAATGGAACGAAAGCCTACTGCCGCAATTGCAGGCGACGAAAGACTGGCTGCTCAATTACCGCAGAACTGAAGGAACGCCAATCTCCCTATCCCTAACTGGTTCGCGGCGTCTTTCCGCTGCTTTAGCAATTGGGTTCACATTTCCGGCTGTGGCCGGATTTACTATCGAGATGAACCATCGAGGCCAAATCTGGGCAACAAACAGCTTCGAGGCTTACGACAATGACCAGTACCCGATAACTACACGGTACGTTGATATGCCGAGTGACGGGCTTGTAGTAAGTATCAGTATTCCAAATCAGGACATCACCCTCAATGTCGAACAATTCATTGCCGCACACAGTACGGAAGCGTTGGCGCGGCTGCATATCAAAGGAGAACGCACAATTCAGTCATCCAGGCAAGCAAACACTGCCGTCAATAATATTAAGCAAGCTATTCTGCAAGCACTCGCTAGAGGTCACTACCAGAACATCCATCTTTTTTTCGCTGGGCCTTCGTTTCTGGCGCTGTTTCTAGGTCATCGTCTGAATGCGACAGCAAACATTCAATGCTACGAGCACATTTCATCGAGCCTGTATGTGCCAACGTGTACGCTGATAGCTAGGTAGGGGGTGAGTATGTCAAAGCTAAACGATCTATTTGACCAGTTCTTGAGCAATATCAATCCTGACGAGAAAGCGGTTGCATATGCTCAAACCGCGCATGAACGAGTACGGAAGTGTTTGGAAGAAGAGGATGCTTTCAAGCAGTATGTGACAGATACATTCCTGTATGGCTCGTACAAGCGCCGTACTGCGGTTGGCGACATCAAAGACGTAGACATCGTGGTGCTAACGAACTTTGACCTCAATGATGACAAAAACACGCCACAGGCGGTTTTACGCAAGCTGAAAGTTGCTCTAGTCAGATGCTATGAAGATGCTGACAATCCCGAATACCAGCGGCGGTCAATTCGCGTCAATGACCCGCTACCAGAAAACCACGATGCTCAGTTGACCCTTGATATTATTCCCGCCGTTGCAGAAACCGATGATAAGTCACCATTGCGCGTGCCTGACAAGGAACTGAAGAAGTGGATACTCACTCATCCCAAAGGCCACCTAGAGCACGCTTCACGATTGAACTCAGACGACTGTAGCAAGGGGCAATATGTTCCGTTAGTCAAAATGATGAAGTGGTGGTGGCGCTACCAATGTGAAACCAAACAGCCCGAAGTCGAAAGGCCACACCCGAAAGGTTTTTGGCTTGAATGTCTAACTGCTGAGAATTTCGACCCACAGCAGACTGCATGGGCTGACCACTTCATCGCAGTCCTAGAAAACGTGAAGAGAAAATACGCAGAACCAACCGAAGTTCCGAAACTTTGTGACCCAGGCTTGCCTAGCGAGACAATCAAAACAAGCATGACGCTGGCGGAGTTCAAGACCTTCATAGGTATTGTCGAAGAGTGCTTGGAACAAGCACAGCAAGCAAATGAGGAACCCGACGATGTTGAAAGCTCAAGGTTGTGGCGCGTACTGTTCGGCCCTGAGTTTCCTCATTACGATAAAGAGGAAACAAAAGAAACGCAGAAGATGGCCCGCTCCAACGCTCTTGGCGACATTGCCCACGCGCAGAAACCAAATTGGCCCATGTCAATCAATAAGCGTTACAAGGTCAGGATTGATGCGTATTTGTATAAGGAAACTCAACGCCTGAGCGGTCTCAATTCCAATGGACGGTACGTACAAAATGGTCTTCGTATAAAGTACGTTGCGAGCACGAATGTAAAGGGAAGCTACGATGTTTGGTGGCAAGTGGTGAATACAGGCGAACATGCCCGTAAAGAAAATGGCCTGCGGGGTGGGTTTTTCAAAGCCAGAGGATACGACTTCAAACAACCATCATCTAACCCACTCGTAAATTGGGAATACTCGGCGTATACAGGCAAGCATTGGATTGAATGTTTCATCGTGAAGGACGGGGTTTGTGTCGCCAGAAGTGGGCGATTTTACATTTCGATCAAAAACCCCAACTACCCATGACACTATAGGTGAGCCTTCTCCAATAGTTCTACTGGCTACTTCTCCCCGCACGTAACATATTAAAATTTCGCCTGGCACATCGCACACGATACAGTAGGCGTCTTTTGGCACACGCTGAGAGCCGGACGTAAACTAATGTTCTAAAAGTGAGCCGCTGGAACGGTTCAGGAATCGTTTGACAAAGGGGGGAGATTGCCAAATTCGTCGAGATGGTCTTGCAAGATGGCGTCGGTGGCAAGACGGTCAAGCAAGCGCCGCAAGCTAGCGCACCTCAACGTACATTTCAGAAGCGGCAGCGAAGAATGGTACACACCGCCCAAACTCATTACCCTCGCAAGAGATGTTCTCGGAGTAATAGACCTTGATCCTGCAAGCTGCGAGGTTGCGAACCAATCTATACAGGCAAACCAGTTCTACTCGATAGATGATGACGGCCTTGCGCTCCCCTGGTTTGGTCGTGTCTGGCTTAATCCACCATACGGCAAAACCATAGGTGAGTGGGTAGAAAAACTCTGTTTTGAATATGAGACTGGACATATCACCGCAGCCCTCGCACTTCTTCCTGCACGCTCCGGCTCGGCCTGGTGGCGGCGTGTTAGTCGCTACCCTATGTGCTTTCTACACGGGCGTATTCGTTTTGTAGGGGCAGAGAAAAACGCTCCATTCCCAAGCGTGGTTGTCTACCTCGGCGCAGAACCGAACCGCTTTGCGCTGTCGTTTGCCAAAAGCGGGGCAATCATGTCCCCTCTTATGCTATAAGCCGACGTAGATTCTGGCCTAAGGCCAATGGGAGGGTCAGACATGCCCGCGAAGAAGTACGTTGTCAACAAGTTGGAGCCGGAAGAGCGTGAGACGCTGTTAGCGTTAACGGGAAAAGGTCGTGTATCTGCCCGAAAGATGAAGCGAGCGCCGATTCTGTTGAAGGCCGATGAGGGATGGAAAGACGAAGCCATCATTCGGGCGCTGAATATCAGACAGCAATGCGAACCAAAATCGGTTCTCACCGCCCGCCGACTAAGATAGTCCATTATGACCCATAATTACCCTTCCGAGACCCGAAACTTTCTGGTATCATGACCCGTTATCGTAAACACCCCACCACTGTTCAGTCGAGAGGAGCCTCAATCAATATGGATAAGAACAAGCGCAAAATGGCGGAGGGGTGGCTTGATAAGGCTTCAAACTACCTCACCTCAGCACGAGAACATTCAAAGTCCTACTATACGTATTCAGAAGCCATTCAAGAGGCTCAGGAATGCGTCGAACTCTCTGTGAAATCAATTCTCTCCTTGCTAGACATCGAATTTCCTCTCAGTCACGCATGGGAACCAAGCAAGGAGCAATTTGCCAAAATTGCGGAGCAAATTCAAAAACGGCAGCTTCAAGAAAAAATCGCAGGGGAACTTCCCACCTTCAACTTACCACGCCTGCTGTTCCTACAATTCTTCTGGGGACAATTCTACAATGTAGCTAAGTATGGCCTTGAGGCGGGAAATCTTGCCGCTGCAAAAGACCTTTTTGAAATCCAGGAAGCCGAGCTTGCGGTACGCCACGCCGAGGAATGTCATCGAGCAGGAACATGGCTTCGGTATCTTGATGAAAATAAACTTGCGGGCATCACTACCGCAAAGTGAATGCCACAGCCCGGTCGTGGTATCAGCATTCGCGCAGCCACCGCCACCTTATCGCAAAAACGTTCTATTGGGTTCACCAATTGACGCTTCACACCTCTACAAAAGTCTGGGAACACAAGGAGAAATAGCAGTGACAACAGGGTTTGGGTTCAAGAAACTGACGCTAGACAATTGGCTAGAACCTGATATGCCTTCTACCATCTGGGCACGCCGCGCACCCGACGGCACAACTCACCCGGTTGAGGGTAATGACTGGGGGTTCGCTCCATTCTCAAACCGGAGCTAATAGAAACCGTTCCTGATGAAGTACAAGCGCTCTTCGAGGTCGCACGGGCTGCCCTAGCTTACGGATACTTCTTCTACCCGCTCTACACCCTCGGCGCAGAACAATTACACCGAGTAGCGGAGGCTGCTGTCACCCACAAGTGTAGGGCCATTGGAGCACAGTGCGGCAAGTGGCCGTTTAGGAAGAAGGTGGAGCATCTGATAGGCCAGCAAGTCATCCCTGAGCGCGAAAGAATACGATGGGATGGAGTTGTGAAGATTAGAAACACAACTTCGCACCCAGATCAACAGAACCTCATAATGCCCACACATGCCATTCGAACGCTAGAGGTCATCGCAGATTTGATCAACGCTATGTTCACCAGCTAAAATTTCGCAGGCACAACACGCGGGCGAAGACATCTTGCCATACCTCCTCCGCCCCAACAATGGATGGCGTCTGACTGCAAGCCTATCTTCAGTGTAAACCCAAAGCGATAGAAAGTAGCAAGCCAGATACGCTGATAGGTTACTGGCTCATGTTAAAGACGAGTGCAAAAGGTGATAAACTGAGCAAAGGGGCGGGCAGGCAGGATACGAGCAATGCCGATAGAATTTCCAATTGTCGATTTAATGTCGAGCCAGGATAGTTATGAGTGGTTGGTCGACTATTTCCACCCAAGCGGGATGGTGTGTCCGCACTGTGGTGCCGTTTTGAAGGAAGCGCGGCAGTTCCGCGTTACCCGGCGTAGTCAGGTTCCCGCCTATCGCTGTCGGAAGTGCGATCAGACATACAACGTGTATAGTGGCACGGTTTTTGAAGGCCGCCGCTTGAAGCCTGAACAAGTCGTGTGACTGGTACGGGGCGTGGTCAAAGGCGAACAGGCGCAAATCCTGGCGAATGAAGTGGGTGTGTGCCGCCAAACGGTTCAAACCATCCGCCAGCAGATGCAAGCCAATGCCCAACGGATACAACCGGATAACCCGCTTGACACGGATGAACAGACCGAAACCGATGAGCTGTACCAGAATGCGGGGGGAAAAAAGGCGAACCGCATCTTGATCCCGCTGACCCACCCCGACGACGAGCCAATAAACAACGTGGACATGGCACCTATGCCAATGACCGACCACCGATTGTCGGCACGGTTGGGCGAGACAGTGGCAAGGTGCGTCTACGGATGGTTGAACACACCGATGGGGAGACGTTGTGCGCCCAGGTGGAGCAGTTTACCAAAGAGGATACCCAGGTCTACACCGATGAATGGCAAGGTTACAACAACGTGGATCGTCCTCACGACACGGTGTGTCACGCCCAAAAAGAATGGGCGCGCGACGATGACGGCGATGGCATCCGCGAAGTTCATATCAATACCGTCGAAGGCATGTGGACGCTAGGGCGCAACTTTATGCGGCTGTTTCGTGGCGTTCACAAAAAATTCTTGGCAGGCTATCTGGCTATCTGCGAGTTTCACATTAATTTGAAGCGCATTACCCCCGATTTCGTGGCAGCCCTGGTTGCGGCGCACTTGTAATTAACATGAGCCAGGTTACTTTGTCCTGCATTTGCCATTTGCCCCAGGAATCGCGTGTACAATTACGTTATGGATCACCCTGGCAGGAGCAACGACAGAAGGCGCGATGTTGGAGAGAAAGGGGGGCCGCGATGACGGTACAGACTGCTCAACAGTTTTTGGAACGTCTCTCAAGCGATGCCTCAATCCGAGCGCAGCTTCAGGCCACCGGGTTAGCCAATGTAAACGCCATCTTGGATTTTGCGATGACCAAGGGATTGGTGTTCACGGAGGGGGAACTTCGCACAGCACTGAAGGACTTTCCGCCGAGTGCGATCATTAACCAAATGCGTGATAGACTGAAAATGAGTAATCCACCTGCCCCAACCGTGTAAGGTCGCTCAGGCTTTTGCCAGGGGTGGTTCCAGGCTTTGCAGGAGTTTCCTGCGAAGTCTGCGTCCCCATACTACTGCACAGGGCCACCCAACCCCATTGCAAATCCAGTAACAAACGCCCTGATCAATGGACTTTCCGCTTGTCTGCCCTCAGTGTTCTCGTGCAGTTGGGTTAGCCCAATGAGTTTGCCCTCCCTGTCACGGAGCATTTCAAAGGTCAAAACATTATCCTCAACGGTCAGGATATTGGTGTGAGCAATCAGGAGGACTTCTTTGCGGTTGGGGTCTTGTGAGGGCGGTGTCATTGGTAGAGAGTCTTGTGTCCCAACACTCATCCATCCTTCACTAATGAAAAATATCTGCTGTGGCACGCCAACGACGTGCTCTTGCGCCAGGATAAAGCCAGCATGAAACATCTGGCGCTGGCGTTCATCAGAGGTATCAGCAAGTTCCGTGATTTGGATGGCAACGTCTTGTTGACTGCCACTAACCAGCACCGTTGGGACATGATAGCCATCACGAAGCAAGGTTTCTTTGGCGATCTCAGCAACCTTTTCAACGGTCAGTGACCCCGCTTGTGGTTCTCGATCTTTATTCATTCCAGTGGGTATGTTTGTTTGGTATAGCACATTTGGAATTTCCGCGTCAAAACGATACCAGTTTTGCGCGTATCGGAATTCCCGGCCTCATAACCCTCCGCACGAGCGTTCCTTATGTACCCGTCAGTCATATTGAACTTCTCATTTCGATGGTCTAGCATGGGGCATGGCAGGCCCCGAATTTGGACAGTCACAATCCACGCGCCCTGGCCCCGAAGACCTTGAGGCGATCCTGAGTGAGATACAGCATCGTCTTGAAAACAACGACGAAAACGAAAACACGATGGAGCGCTACTTCAACCGTGATCGTTTGCTTGAAAAACAGTGGGAGCTTGAGGAAGAACTCAAAGAAGACAGAAGCACGGATAACCTTGCTCCTGACCAAAATTCTGTGACTAGTCGGGGCGATCAACCCTAAACCTAATCCTCTCCCCTAGCATCACCTTCCCGTGACCTTATTGACAAGGCGTGGCCCGTTGTGCTACAAGGAGACGTGATTGACAGCAAGCAGCTTCTCTGGGATGACTGGAATAGGGCACATATCGCACAGCACGATGTTACACCAGAGGAAGTCGAAGAGGTCTGTGAGGGAGAGCCAATTATGCGTAACAGCTACAGCACGCGCATCATGGTTATCGGCCCAACGCACTCTGGCCGAATGCTTGCCATTGTCTTGCATCCAAAGGGTGAAGGTGTATTCTACCCTGTTACCGCCCGCAGTGCAGACCGACGTGAGCGAAAAGACTATCTTGAGGAACAAGGAGGTGAACAAGCAGCATGACCACTAAACCAGCAAAAATACCAGCATTCAAAAGTCGTGAAGAGGAAGCGGAGTTTTGGGACACCCACAGCTTTGCGGACTACTGGCACGAGTGGAAGCCCATAAAAGTCAGTTTTGCCAAAAATCTGTCTGATACCCTCAATGTGCGCTTTGATCCACAGGACGTTGCCAAAATCAGAGCAGCAGCCCAGAAAAAAGGCATCGGCCCAACAACCTTGATCCGCATGTGGGTGAAGGAACACTTGCAGGTCTAAACACTATCCAGACCATCCCCAACATAGTGCGCCCCTTGACCCCAACGGCAGTGCTGTGAGTGGCACTGATCAGCAACCATGAAGCTCTCTCCCCTCCCCTTGCGCTACATCACGTTCGTATAATACGAACAGGATGAGCAAGGAGCGCCCAAACAAGGTGGAGTTTGATCCCCAGGCAGTTTCAGGCTATGCGGCAACATTCGTCAACCGCCGGGATATGTACCCCATTCAGCTTGAAAACGGAACCTACGTCACGGTTGCCAAGCCCCTCACTGACAACCTGATCTACGCCCACCTGATGGGCCATCTAACTATCGGCGCATACGCCCTTGATCCCAAAGGATGGGCCAAATGGATTTGCTTTGATGCAGACCAGGATGAGCACTTTGAGGGCCTGGTCAGCATGGCCCAGGCACTATCGCTTTTTTCAGATGTGCCTACCTACCTTGAGCCATCCCGACGTGGCGGCCACCTGTGGCTGTTTGCTCCCACACTCCCAGGATTTCAGGCGCGACGGTTTGGGAAGCAGTTGCTTGCCGATCACGAGCTACCTGAAAAGCACGGCGAGGAACAGCCTGGCATTGAACTGTATCCCAAGCAGGACAAGCCCTTCCCCGGCCCAGGCTCATTGGTCAGAATGCCATTGGGCGTTCACAAACTCACCGGGCATCGCTACCACTTCATCACGCCTGACGGCACGCCCCTTGCCCAAACGATCCGTGAGCAAATACAGCTATTGGCCGCACCATCTCGTGTTCCCCAGGCGTTTGTTGATGAGATACTTGCGCGCGCACCAGCACCGAAGGCGGTATCCCCCACCCAACCGTTTCAGGTAAAGCCTGAGACGAACACGAGCGCTCCCCTTTCCGAGCGCATCAAGAGCCGCATCAGTGTCTATGATTTTGTCAGCCAGTACGTGGCGCTTGACCAACGCGGCAAAGGCTACTGCCCGTTTCACGACGACCAGCACAAGAGCTTTCAAGTTAACCAGGAAGGAAACTACTGGCAGTGCTACGCTTGCCAGATGGGAGGCTCAGTCATTGATTTTTGGATGCAGTGGCGTGGCGCACACAATCAAGACAGCAGTTTCAAAGAAACCGTCAAAGACCTCGCAAAAATACTACTGTAGTCGCGCTTACAGCAGATAATATTGTAACTGCGACCTCAAACGATGTAGCATATTGGTTCGTGTTGCAAGAGGAGAGCCGAGATGGACAGCTTGGAACAAATGAAGTGTGTGGCTTGTCGAGGGGATGAACCCACCGTCACGGATGCTGAAATTGCGCAATATCAGCCCCAAGTGCCAGAGTGGACAATCGCGGAACGAGACAATATTCGACGGTTAGAAAGGTCTTTCAAATTTTCTAATTTCAGAGAGGCGTTGGCGTTTACCAACCTTGTTGGGGAACTAGCCGAGACGGAAGGCCACCATCCCGCGATTTTGACGGAATGGGGTCGAGTAACAGTGACTTGGTGGACGCACAAAATTAAAGGATTACATCGAAACGACTTTATCATGGCGGCCAAAACCGACAAGCTGTATTCAACCCCAATCAAGACAAGGTAGCCCTCTACCCTGCTACGCTCCAATCAGCGTTGACATTTTATCCAGAGAAATGCAGTTCCGAAGTCCTTCATAAATGCCCCTGTGACCTCACCAAATGCGCCAGGACGGGCGATATAGTCATTCCCCCATTGACACGCCACCCGCCGTCCTCTATCGTTAAATCACAAATGTGCTCAAAAACCCAGATTTGGCTTTGAGCAGATTGACGGCTTATGGTGATTTCAATCGCGTCCCAAAAGGGCGGCACAGGGAAAACGACCACATCCATCTCCCTATCCGCAGGCATCGCTCGCAAGGGCAAAAAGACGCTGCTAATTGACATTGATAGCCAGGCCAACGCTTCGAAGGTTTTACTGCCGAATTACCCCCGCATCGCCGTAGGAGCCACGATCCACGCAACCATCCTCAAACGCGAACCACTCCCCATCCACAAGACTTCTGTGCCCAACCTCGAAATCGTGCCCTCTCACATCTTGCTATCCAATACCGACATCGAACTGACCACCGCTATCGACCACCGGGAGGCACGCTTAAAAAGTGAACTGGATCGGATTAAAGGCCAGTACGAGTACGTCTTTATCGACTGCCCACCGACCCTCTCCTGGCTGACCATCAATGCGTTCACGGCATCCGATAAAGCGCTGATAGTGGTCTCCCCTGGCTATTTTGAACTAGACAGCATCGTTCAGATCAGCAAAACGGTCAAGGAGGTTCAAGAATACTTCAATCCACATCTGCAAATCCTGGGGTTCTTGTTTACGATGAGCGATGCCACCCTCAATACCAGCACTTCCCTGCAAGTGCTTCGCCAAACCTATACGGAGCATGTATTGAAAACGGTCATTCCCCGCAATACCGACATTCGGGACGCCCATATGAACAAACAAGACGTGTTCGCTTTCAGCCCCAAAGCCAAATCCGCACTCGCCTACCAGAAGTTGATCACTGAATTGTTCGAACTATGACCAAGAAGCCACCCGATCTGGCCGCCCTGACCAATGAGTTGCAAGGCGCTTCCCTGTTCTTTGCGCCGCACTCCCCTGTGCCAAAAGCTAATATGCCTTCAACGGTACAAGAGACTCAGGCTCAGACTGAGCAGTTTGCCCCACGCACCGTTTATCAAAATACTGGGGCTAAAAACGAACGTTCGAACGTTCGAACGAACGGTGCAACGGTGGAACGCAAAAAGAACCGAGTGAAGATACGGCACACCTTTGACATTTTCGCGGATCAGCTTGTTGCTTTGCAGACCCTACAGTTGGCGGCAGTACAGAATGGCAGACGAAAGCCCGCATTGGGCAAGATGGTGCAGCAAGCCATTGATCTATACCTGGCGAGCAAAGCCAAGAGAGGAAAGAAAAATCGAACCTAAAAACGTTCGGACGTTCGAACGAACGGACGAACCATCGGACGAATTTGACACCTACCATATCAATCTGCTTATCTATATGTCAGTACCTTTGCAAATCCATCGAGTGAGTAGGGGAATGTGGTCGGATAAATCCAAACCACTCCGGTGAAACACCGGCGTAGGGGCGCAGTAGCAAACCAGGCTACCACCACCCAGGGGAAGCCCGAACACCAAAGCTCAATGGTCGGCTGGCTGCTATCGAAAAAGGGTAGCTAGACCTCGCAGGCGCTCTGACACAAAACAGCGCCTCGAAAAAATCGAAGCGCCGTTTGATTCAAACCTGTAGGACTAACACTCTGAGGGCAACTTAAACCCAGAGCTTTAGCTCTACGAATTGCCGAAGGCAATTAAAGTTTAGAATTAGGACGGGCTGTGTGTCAAGCACATTGTGAAATTATCGACACCCGTTTTTGAAGACCAAAGTTGGCGAATACTAGTCTTACATCTCCCAGGTTTTGATCCCATCACCGTATTCTAGGATGTAGCACAGGCTGTAGTCACCCATAACTACAGGAACAACTACGCCACTATTGTAGGGCTGCACCCCACAATATGTGCTTGCCATCGGGCAGGGGCGCTCCCTCACCATCAGGTTCGGTCAACCCCCACCACTCGGCAAGCACCCCCCCGTCGGCCTTCTGCGCTCGTCTACGCCTCACTTGAAGCCCGACTTGCCCCAAACCGCCGCCCGCCACATGGGTAGTGTCCCCATGTTCCCACTTCACCTTGACAGGTGACAGTGGCGGGCGGTTCCCTCATTTGTTCACTGCGTTCACGAATTCGGCGGACGCGGCAGTGGTCTACTCACTTCGTTCGAGTCCACCGCGCGCTTTTGGGGCAAGTCGGCCTTACAGGTTCGTTCGCTCGCTGCCGCTCGCTCACCCGACGGGGGGGTGGCGTATTTGAATGCCCTTGCGGGCATTCGGCTTTTTGCGGAAAGCCGCCTGTCCTGGGAGACAGAGGAGACGTTGTCAGGAATGCCCGTGAAAAGCAATGAAAGACCATTTCACACTTGGGAACTTCCTTATGTGGCTCAGAAGACGGCTCAAGATCGGGAACCCTCCCAGAAGCGGCTCTCAAAAATGAGGTACTTGCGCTCCTGTCCTTCTGATTGTACGGCCACCCTTGCACCGTCAAGGACTGCGCCACGTATGGACGTGGCTTGCAAGTTGTCCCGTCGTTGGCGGGACAATCCTTGACTGGCAAGGGAACCCGGCCAGCGTGGAGTGGGGGACAGGCACGCAAGCGCGAGCCTGATAAATAGAAAGGAAGGAGGTGATCATATGGATTGGAAGAAGCTGGCTGAGGCTGAGAAGCAGCGACAAGCGCTGATCGACGATCTCTACCGCACACTAGAGGTGCTAGAAGGTCGGCGTCCACAGAAGCGGACGCAAAATCTGCTGTTGGACGCTTTGGAAAGCGCAATGGGCAAGCTCGTGGATTGGATGCTACGCCGCATTCCACAATATCGGCGAGTACGCCGCTAGGGTAGGCGAAAGGTCGGGAGGCACATCACTGTCTCCCGGCCTTTTTTCATGGTCGCTTTAGAACTCCCGCGCCCACCAGGGAAGCTCAGGAAGTTGCTGGTCGCATTTGGTCATAAGTCTGGCTACCACCGCTTGTTTATGCGCACGCAGAACCTCATGAACGAGCCGCGCATCAGCCCTTCCATGTTTGGCAAGGAATGTTGCGGCGATTTTTCGGAATTCAGCCTCAGCCAGCCATTGCACCCGCAATGCTCGAATTTGACGAAGCCAGGCAGCTAACACGGCCACTATTTCCAAAGGATAGGCCAGAGCCAGGCAGAGCATGAAAAAAGGGACAAGCCCCAAAAATGTGGCGAAGGTCATGATCCAGGGTAGCAAACCAACACAACGGTTTCAAGCAGTATCGCGCCGCCACTGGTTGCTAGCTCAGATCAGAGGAGAGGCGACGAGACGTGGCGGCGCTTATTTTCTTCAAGATGCTAGACATCCTAGTTTTCACGGCCTAAACTAGCACTGCTATGCCAGAACGATTAGGCCCAAGTCAAGATGAATTTCAACCAGCCAGCCAACAATCAGATTCATCTGTACCTGAAACATCTGAAAAGGCAGCAATTGAACCATCCGATATCGGCTCTGAATATACGTTCAGATATACAGCAGAAGATATTGAGGGAGAACTTATGGGCGCAAATCGTTTGGCTGAGCTTACAGGGTATTCGAGAATACGCCTTCTACAACTTATGAGATACGGGCGGCTCCGCGGAGTATTTGATGAGAGCATCGGTGCACGGGGCAAATGGTTTTCAAGTGTTGAAGAAGTAAAACGGTATCGCACAGAGAAGCGCTATGTAGAACCGGATAATCCTGAGATGCAATGGAGACGCGCACATGGGCATTCTAAACCCATTAAGAAACAAGAGGAGTTGGAAGATTACAAGCGGGCGTTTACGCCAGAAGATATTGAGGGCGAGCTGAAAACGATTATAGAGTTGTCTGAGTTAACAGGCTATTGCAGCAAACATTTGACAGATTTATGTCGTGATGGAAGTATTCGTGCAACTTATACTCTTGAAAACAAGCGTTGGAAATGGCGAACGAGTGTTTTGGAAGTGGAACGGTATCAAAATGAGCATCCTACTAACCACAAGCGTAAGATCGGGAGTAAATATCGACGCGGCGGCAATTCGCAGCCAGGCCAATAGTCCCGCTTCCTCATGCTTCACTTGCATTGACCGCAGATTGTCCCAAACCCAGAAGTGGGGTGTGGTGTAAGGATTCCTTATTTGTTCTGAACCTACGCAGCGTTTTGAATAAGATAGTCAGCGATTTCTTCGTCAATCACCAATGAATTGGCATACCCGCTCCGCAATGCCATTAGGACTGGCCCCTGCTTATGTCGATTCGCTGCAATGACCCACGTAGGATTGACCTTGGTTCGTAGGCGCAACTTATCCAGTCCTATCGTGAATACTTGCTTCTCGTTAATCTGTTGCACAGCGTTATCGATAACTTCACCCTTATGATTGACGTGGATTCCCAAAACATCTCCTGCAAGCTCCCCTATAAGGCCGCGTTCCCAAAGCACATGATTGATAGATTGTTTCAACCGAACTGTAGAAGGTTCTACCGGAAGTGTCGAGTCTGGATTCTCTCGGCCAACCGTTATGAAGTACGTGGTTGCTACCTGATGAAATCGCGTGACAGCGCTGCTGGTCTTTTGGTCTACAGCTAGCAGTTCACTCCACGCTGCTTCGGTAAGCTCCGCTCGCTTCTCCAAAGGGACGAACGGGAAATGCAGTGACTTTCCTTGATGATGAAGGGCCATGAGGCTCGCTACAGAGTTCGCAGAGTATACACTTCGCTCAAAATCAGCATCGTCTCTCGCCATCATGGGTATCCACATTGTACTTTCACCAAAAATTCTGGGGCACATCGCGCTATTTTGGGCAAAGCGATACATGGTCCAACCATGTCCGATCCCCACGTTAGGATTGTCGGCAGCAACACTGGCTAATGCTTGAGTGGCCGCCAGAAAGCTAACAAGCTCGATCCTCAGGTCAGTGCCATCCGTATATTTATCAGGCCCCAAGCGAGGAGTTTTTGCCACAATCACATTCCTCAGCCCGTCGTAATGGCGCATTAGCTCTAATTCCTTGTCTTCGTCATGCTGCACTTTCAATATCTGTAAGCTACGAGTGCGAAGGGCAAATGAAAGCCACGAATTTAAGGTTTTCCAGTCAACACGCAGTTTAGAAGTGCAATCACTCACGGATGTGCCATACAGAAGCAGCTTAAATGTTTCGATGCCTTGAACAATCTTCTGCCGTTGCTCCGGAGAGCAATAATCGGGAATCCGAGCCAACCACTCAATACCGTTATATTCCTCTACAGGCTCAAGCGAAAGAAGCCGAGCTATATCCCACTTGGGAGTTTTTATCTTTATCGCTTCATCCGCGATCTTGGCAATGTCGGCGAGCCTGGGAAGTAATGTACCCGTCTCCCATTTTGAGATTGTCTCTTGTTCACAACCGAGCATCTTGCCAAACTCTGTTTGCGTCATCTTAAAAATGCTTTCACGGAATTGTTTAAGGTTTTGGCCCAGTCGCTCAGTAACGCGAATTTTGGTTGACTCGTCAGATTGTTCCATCATCGCATACTCCTATGCCTTAGTGGCATAAATTTTCTCTGTAGCAGCATAAATTATGGGCCGTATATTCCAATCTTTGAGGCTTTTGTAGTTGTGCATTGACTCTCTTGGAAAAGAACTTAAGATTTTTATCGGGTGTCCGAATACATTTTCTAATAAATGGGCAACCAGTTAATTCTTTGTACGCACTTTAGAAGACTTTCATCACAATCAGTTTGTATTTCGGAGGCGGTGGGAGACCGAACTTTCATCGGGCTATGAGAATGTGTGGGGAGCAGCTAACTACAAGGTTATTTTCTTAGTGTGCAGTGTGCTACCACTGGACGCTATCAAACCCGAAGTTAGCCACCCCCCAACCGGAAAAGCGAAACCTTCTGTCTTCCCGACAAGAGTTCAGCCAGTTGCTTTGGGCCACTGGTGGCTTCGCTTATTCCCCGATCATAGCAAAACCTTTCCGGTAATTACAAGAGCCATAGCAGTGGAGAGGCTTGCCATGTCAAAACCGAAAGATGTCAATCCAGAAGCAGAAATGTGTGCGGTCTGTGGCAAGAAGACGCCCTGGCTGACCCGCACGATGAAATCATGTCCAGGTATATGTACAAGAATTGCCTTCCGACGACGTATGCGTTCTACACCAGACGAACAGGTGAAACTACAGCAGCAGGTGAGGGTACGACGAGCGGCTTACGAGCAGGCGGAGATTGAGCAGGTGAGCAAGGCACGCCTGGCGAAGAAGCAGATCAATCCGCCAACAGACGATGCTCTTATCGCGGCATACGAAGCGGTATTTCCGCAACTGCCGGAAATGGTGTCGGACTGATACACCAGGCCCGCTGGACGGGGGCGGGCCATCGTAGATCATATGTAGGAGGCCAACCATGAACCTTGCGTATACGAAACACGCCAATCAGCAAGCCACACTTCGGAAGATTACCGAACAGGAAATCGAAGACGCCATCTTTCTAGGCACAGTCTCTCAGGGACGCGATAACAGACGCCTCTTCATTGATTGGAAAACGAACGTAACTGTAGTGGTGGAGCACTCAGATCCAAACATTTATGTGGTCATTACCACCTTTCGCCTGACGGCCTGGAATCGCCGTTTCTATGCCAAGACATTAGTTCAGGCTTCCTTTCGGGGGATAGATAACGCCCGCTCGACAGCATTGGATACGAATTCAGCAAAGCAATCACCAAATCAGAAAAAGGACACGAGTATGACCGCAATCTGTGAACACTGCCGCATTGCCTTTGAACGGCAAATTGAAGGGCAGACGTTGTGCGATGCGTGCTACGCAGTCGAGACTGAACAGTATTTGCCATTGCAACTGAGTTACCTGCCTGTGCCTGACGAACAGGAGGATGTGAAGGACAACTCACACCCGCCAGTTCTCGTTACCGTCGAGAAAGATTAGCCAGTTCCATAAACGTTCGATGTGCATGAGCAGGCGCAGTTGCCAGTCTTCGCCCGCTCACAGTCGTTTGACCAACTCGTGTAGAGAAAGGATGTGACGCAGTGTTTGGTTTTGGAAAAACTGAACGACGCGACCCTGTTTCGGAGTTTCGGCAGCAGGCCACAGGGCTTATCCAGTCAGGAAATCGGACAGCCTTGAAGCAGTTATACGCCAGCACTGTTGTAAAGGCAAAGATGGCAAACCCTGATAGAGCGCTGGAAGTGGACGCTCAGATGAGACTGGCACTCAGAGAGGCAATCCTGGCAGGTAGCGATAACGTCAGGCGCGGAATTTACGACGACCTGTAGGCGAGAGGAGTGAGTAGATGCACGCAAACCTACAAACACTGCTGTTTTTGGCAATTGCGCTGCTTTTGATCGCCGTCCTGATCGAGCGGATCGCCCTCAAACGGGAGCGGCGGCAGACACGCATTTTCAAAACCTACGCGCCCTATCTGTTTATGACCGAAGTACCGAGACACGGCTCAGGTCGGGGAAGACGGCACATGGATACGAAGAAAAACTACGTTCAACGGGCACGAGCGGGCCTGCCAGACCTGCAAAGTTTGCAGGGCATGGCATCGGGGATGAGTAGTGCGGAGCGTGAGCGCCTCTCTGTGGCTTTAGGGCCGGGGCAGGTTGAGGCACTACGAAATGCGATGGCACAACGGGCGGAGGGCATACTCAAGCGGGACGAGATACGCACCAGGGGGACGCTACACCTTGACAAAATCGAGACAGCAGGTTTGCTCATTCCAGCAGCCAGCCAAGCCGTAGGGCACATCTTGATCGAATTGGCTGAGATTGAAAAGGACATCATGGCCCAACTTCCTCCGCACCATCAGGTCATCTTCCAGGCGAACCAGGCGCAACTGGCTGAACACGTCCTGGCAGAGGCTAGTCTGGGAACCAGTGGCTTTGGATTCAATGTGAAGGAACTCTACCTTTCGGCCCTCCATGCGCTGACCCAGGAGACAGGCAAATCTGAAACCGTAAAGTCAGATCCTGGCCTCAGCCAGCAGCAAAAAGCTAACGACCAAGACCTTCCACTGAAAGAAAGCACCAACAGTAACGGCAACCACAGCAGGAAGGATAGGTTCTAGATGGAAAGGGCAGTTGATGAACTGGCGGGATTGATAGCAGTGCTCATTGCCGTTGCCATTTTGGGAATCCTTCTGGGGATATTGCTCTTGGTATACCTTGCCATCACAGGCGTCATTGCCATCGTCATCTACCAGCGCTACTACCAGGCCGCAGAACAGGAATACCAGCAACTTGAGGATGAGCTAACCGGGGGGCTGTCCACCGACAGTATTTTGCGTTCACTGTATGGCGCAGGCATCGACCTCTCAGACAACGGCGCGGAGAACACGATTGATTGGGCGACAGAAACTTTGTTTGGCGAGGAGGTGGATCGTGCAGCCTAAACTTCCCTGGCCCTGGAATGAACTATTGGCCGAGACTGCCAACCAGCGTTTGGGAGGGCCGATGGGCCTTCCCGACGCCATTCGAGGACGGCACTCGTTAACCATTGGCGCGACAGGAAGTGGCAAAAGTAGGCTGATCGAAAGTCTGGCGGTTCTGGATGCACTACGGCGCGTCACAGGCCATTCTAAAAGCGGCTACGCCATCATCGACAACACAGGCGACCTGACAAGAAACATGAGGGTGCGTCTGGCGGCCTTGTCGCAGCAGTACCCGGCGATCAATGAGTTACTGTACATCTTTGACCCCACGCACCAATGGTCGGCACGGGTGAACCCGTTGCAGCTATACCCCGGTGATGTTGCTGAACAAAAAGCCGATAATCTTGCCCACCTCATTACCACCGTTTTCCACGAAGAACCGACAACCGTTGTGCGCATGTACCGTGTGTCGTACCACACATTCCTAGCACTATCGCTTGCCAAGCGTAGTTTAGTTGACGTACCGCAATTTCTGACAGACCGAGCATTCCGAGAGCGTATTGTTTCGTCGCTCAATCACGCCGAACTTAACCAATATTTTCTGACAGAATTTCCCGCTCAGGCGCGAAACGGCAGCGAAAGGGAAGCCCTCGCAATGGTTGAAAGTACGCTCAACCGTTTGGGCCGCTTTGTGGCACTCCCGGCCATTGCAGCAATGTTCGGCGGGCCAGCCACAGTCAACATTCGGGAACTCATGGACATGGGCGCGATTGTGCTGGTGAATGCACCAAAGGGTGTGCTTGGAGAAGGGGCAAGCGCCCTGTTGTGCGCGTTTCTTATCTCGGCGTTCGAGCAGGCCGGGTACAGCCGCCAGCATTTAGCCGACCACGAGAGGACACAGTTTTATCTGATCTGTGATGAGTTCACGGCGTACATGAGCGAGGCGATGATCCGCATCATTGCCCAAAGCCGCAAATATGGTTTATCGCTGTCACTCGTGACCCAGGAGGTGGCGGGAAACCCGAAGACTGAGCCACTAATCCGCTCAGTCATAAACACTGTCCAATCGATTTTCTCTTTTCGTCTGTCAGACCATGACGCGCAGGTTATCGTGCGAGAGCTATTCACGCCGCCTCTAAATCAACCAAAGGAAGTTAAACAGCGTCGCGTGCCCACTGGTATTAAGTGGTTTCCGTACACCACCGAGCAGGAAATTGTGTGGACACCCATGCAGGAACTATACGAGCAGGAGATCAGGCGTCTTACGCAGCTTCCAGACCGCATGGTGTGGTGGAAGCAGCGAGGGCAGCCCGGCGCACACCTGATCCGCACTCTGTCAGTTGCCAACATCGAAGACTTGCCCAACGCTCAGGCTCTCCCAGGACTTCTCTTGGCCCAAGAGATGGCTCTTGCCAAGCGAGCGGGAGTGGCGAAGCAGGGGAGTAAGGCAGAGGCGAAACCACGTAAGCCACTTCTGTTGCTCCCAGGCACAGCCAAAAATGGAAAGGATGACGACGACACACTGGACTACAGCGAGTTCTTTGACGTATAGTGGCGAGGACAGGATGCAGACGACAAAATCAAGCTACCAGACCGGAGAAAACTCAAAGCCGCGCCAACGGCGGCGGCGCGACCAACGCGCTGAGAATCCGCCGCGTATGGTAGAAACCGAGCGCGTGTGCGAGATCGTTAAGGCCGTCTACGAGTACCGTGTAATGACGCAGGGGCAGATACAACGGCTGTTTTTTGGTGTGAACCCAGGCGCACGCAGCAGAGCCGCCAGAACTTTGGCAAAAATGTTTGACAACCACTATTTGGAACGCCACTTTTTGCCAACACGAGGCGGGTTGCAGAACTCGACTGCCATCTACTCGCTAGGGCATAGAGGCGCGGAGGCGCTGCGGATTCAGTACGGGATTGAGCCGAAATGGTACGCATCCAGCCGTGACCTTCGCAATGAATTCCTTGAGCATTCAATTGCAATCAGTGAGGTAAGGCTTGCGGTTGAGCTTGCTTGCCGCAGTCATGGGTATGGGCTGCGCTGGACAGGGGAAACTGAAATAAAAAGCAGCGGCTATGACCGGGTTTCGCTCAAAGGCCACAAGGAGCCAGCCGCCATACTGCCCGATGGCTATTTTGTTGTCTCCGGCACGCCCCAGGGAACCACGCACTTCATGCTCGAACTCGATAGAGCAACGGAGCAAAATTCCCGGTTCAAAACGAAGATTGAGGCATATATCGAGTATCACCGAGGCGGAAAGTATGAAGCGCGCTATGGCACGCGATCCCTGCGTGTCCTGACGGTCACGTTAGGGGAGCGGCGGCTGGCAAATCTCAAGGCAACTACCGAAGCGGCGGGCGGTGAGAACCGATTTTGGTTCGCATTGCTGTCTGATATTCAGCGCCCGGATACTGATATTCTGGTGGCTCCTGTTTGGCAGATTGCTCAGAGGTCGGGATTGCACTCACTGTTTCCGCAGGGGTAACGCCCCATAAACCCATAAAATGGGCTACCCTCTTGATCGGGCAGCCCATGTGCGAAGGCTTCGCTTAATCACCTGTCAAACCTTACTGGCACGGGTATGGCAGGGATCACACCGTAGTTGCCAGCATACGGCGCGTCGCAGTCCAGCTTGCCGTGTGGACTACGAAAGGAAAACACTTCGCGCCCTCTCAGTCTAGCGCACCATCACCGCAAAAGGCGAGTTGCTAGACCCGTGCGTTACCAAAGAAATATTCGCCGAAAAGGTGTGGGGTTTGTGTGACGAGGGGACAACCAGGAATGGCTTCAACTCATAGGACACCTAGAGAAACCAGTGATGTCAGGCAGATTCCACGAGTTGTTGTTTTTGCAACGCTGGAACTCATCAGTTGGTTACTACAAATGTTAGACGCCACAAACGTAGGTGGTCAGCATGAGTGTGAGCATAACCAGGAAATGCACGGTGAGGCGAACAAACTTCAGTAGCAGTGCCCTTGTCCTTTTTGGTCTTGTAAGGTTAGAGTTTGTCGCATTACCCTTGACAATGTAAAACACAGGTCTTACGATGGATGACGTGAATGAGCTACTACCAGTGCCAGAAGCCGCAAAGCGCGCAGGTGTTGCGCGCAGCACCATGTTTCTTGCGGCCAGGAGCGGCAAGATAAAGAGCGTGAAACTTGGCCGGAGCCGTTTTGTTTATGCCAGCGATATAGAGCGCTGGAAGCGAGAAGACTATCGGCCTGACATGGCAATCCGGTATCCAGCAAAACCAGAAGGCGAGGAAGGAGGTGGATAGATATTGTTAGGGGCAGCACAGTGTGCTGCTGAGATTATTACCGCCTAGCGACGGCTTGGTAGGCAAACGCTAGGCGGCTCGTCCAGTCCGTAAACTGAACAAACGAGGATTGTACCTCATGGCAAAGCCAAAGTCCTTGCAAGCGTTTAAGGATGACTTTGATGCGCTGGCTACAAATGGTTCAATCGGCGATCCCAACGGAACGCCCGCGTACCTCTACATCCGTGTTTCAAGCGACGGCCAGGCAGAAGAAGGCCGTTCAGGTCTTCCCCGTCAGATAGAGCATTGCCACCAGGTTGCCACTGAAAAAGGCTACAAAATCCCCTGGGATCTCGTTTTTGCCGACGATGATTCCGGCTTTGAATTTGAAGGGCGGCCTGCCTTGTCGAAGTTGCGAGCAGAAATCCGATCACAGAATCGGCGCGCTGATGTCATTGTGATGGAACACCTGGATCGCCTATCGAGAAACGCTGATTGGCATCAGGGCTATTTGCTTCATGAGATGCGAGAACACGGCATTAAGGACGTATTCTGGAAACCCTTTTATTCACGAGTTGAACGGGCAGTCATGGGTATGATCGCCCAGGAGGGCATGGAGCACGAAATAGAGCGAATGCGGGAGGGGATGCTTAAGAAAGCCAAGCGAGGCCGCATCACGACCAAAATTCCTGCGCTTGGCCTAAAACTGGTTGACCCCCAAGGCCGCCAAAATACAATTGAGGCTCGCAAGGAAACGTGCTATGCCATTTGCGAGGATACTGCCATTGTTATTCGCTTCATCTACGATGCTATTGCCAACAAGGGCATGTCCTCATATGAACTGGTGAAAGCGCTCGATGAGCGAGCAAAGGTTGACCGACGCTTCAAACCACCCCGCGCAGCAACATGGGGAGGGCGAACGATTATTAAAATCATTAGGAATCCGCTCTACAAGGGTGAATACATTGCCAATCGATACCGCCGAGAACGGATAACCGTCCCGGACAAAAACGGGATACCGATACGCAAGTGGAGGTCGTGCGAGAGGCCAGAGTCAGAGTGGATTCGGACAAAAGTCCCTGCCATCGTTGATGAGGCAACGTGGGAACTGGCGAACAAGAATCTGTTCAAGAACAAGGGCTTTGCCAGGCGCAACAAACGGTATACGTACCTTTTGACTGGCCTGATCCGCTGTGCCACATGCGGCTGGCGCTATCACGGGCATACATCTTCAATCCGCCCGCAGCAACGACAATACAAGCAGGTGCAGCGATACTTTTGTTCAAAAATCCACACGACCCCGGCTAAACGTGCGGCAAAGCCTTGCGGACAGCCAAGTATCCGCTGCGAAGTTTTGGATGCTCGTGTATGGGCTGTAATTTCCGAGGCGCTTCTGAATCCTGAGATTGTCGCGGCAGCGATTGATGCAAAGTACGCCGGAGATGCTGTGAAGGCAGTGCACGAACAAATCGCATTCGTTGAACGCGAGATAAGGCAGAAGGCAGCGGAAGCTGACAAGCTCTATAAAGCATACCTGGCAGAAGCATTCACGGCGGAGGAATTTGCAGCAGAGAGGCAGTGCTTAACAAAACAGCGCGACACCCTGGCCCGTGAGTTGCAGCACCTTCGCAGCCAGGTACTAACCCCCGAAGAGTTAGCAGAGAAAAAGGAGGCTACCATACGGCTACTTGACCAGGCGAGGAACTCCGTTGACCTAGCAAATGCGCCATTTACTCTCAAACACCAGTTGGTTAAACTGCTTGTGGATGAAATTGTACTCAATACCAAAGAGGGCTGGTTTGAGATAAAGGGAGTCATTGCAGAGGGCTTTTTCCCAATCGCGCCTGATCCGGTAGTGAGCACGTCAAAGGACAGGAGTACATGAAACGTGCGATGGAAGTGGCCGCAGCGGGCAACCACCACCTGCTCATGGCCGGCCCTCCTGGCGCGGGTAAAACGCTGATCGCGCGAGCACTGCCGGGCATCCTGCCGCCGCTCTCGCCCCAGGAAGCGCTGGAGGTGACGCGCATCTATTCAGTAGCCGACAAGCTCCCGCCCGGCAAAGCGCTCGTGCAGCGCCGGCCTTTCCGTGCGCCGCACCACACCATCAGTCAGGCTGGTCTCATCGGGGGCGGCAGCATCCCACGCCCTGGCGAAGTGAGTCTGGCCCACAGGGGCGTGCTCTATCTCGATGATTTTGAGTTGTCGCACATGCAAAGGCATCCTCTCCTGCTTCTAGTGTATTGGTTTCTACGTTTTCTTGCTCCTGTTGTTGGCTCTCCCGCTGCTTCCTAAGCAAGTACATCTCGTAGGTCTCATACTTGCGAATTTCTCCTGATTTGCCATTCTCGACTGCTGCACCGGGCACGTTTGCTTCACTGCCACACACTTTGGTGATCGTAGCGCGTAGTCTGCCCCAATTCCGATGGGGGAACGCGGCGGCAATGTCTACTTGTGACGCTCCGCTTTCGACCATGTGCTTGAGCGTATCGAGGTCTTTTTGATGCCATCGCTCACCGTTTCGGGCTTTGTATGCTCCGGTGCTGCCATTGGTGCGCTTGAGGTAATCGGTATAGGTTTCATCATCCTTGATGGGCATTGGTGAGACTTGCAGCGACCCTTTACCTCGTACAGACCAAACCTTCTGGCGAATCGCGTCCCAAGTTCTATTTGGAAACACTGAGCAAATCTCAAGCTGTGACGCACCTTCATCAACCAGCGAAAACAACCGTGCTTCTTCGGTCTTGAGCCATTGCAGATAGGTCGTGCCTTGTCGGGCAAGGGAGATTTCATCCGTGCTACCGTCACGCCATTCAACGATCAGCCGAACGGCTTGCCCCTCAAGTGGCTCAACCATCACCCGGTCAATAAAAGACTGGATGACCACGATTTTGTCTTCACGGGGCATGTCGTCCCAATTGTTCAAGGCAGGCGTGCATATCTCTCGCAGGGATGAGAGCGCTTCGATGCGTGCCATCTCCGCTGTCGCCGAAAACACATCTTCGGTCAGCCGTTTGTGTTCTTTTTCAGCCTCGGTATAGCGAGCCTGAACACGTTTAATCATCTCTGGGTGGTCAAGGTTTTCGAGGCTTAAGAGCAAGTTGTCCATCGTCTGTTGCAAAGCATCAAGTTGCTTCTGCTTGTAGCGGCGTTCTTTATCAAACTCGCCCTTGAACTCATCAAGTCGCTGTTGCCATTCCTCGGCGTTGAAGGTGACTTCGAGTTTCTCCAAGAGGAGTTTGGATAGTCCTGCATCAATGAAGTCCGCCCGTTTCCACCACAGTACGCTTTCAATCGGGTATGGGTTGTACACGGCGTAGGCGTACTGCTCAAATTTGCTTTTGTAGTTTGTGGCTGCCCGGCGAATTTTCCCATTCACTTCGCTAAAGAGCATTCCAGAGAAGAGTGGCCGCTCCACGCGGCGGTGTTCTTCCAGTGTGGGTCGAGCGTTCTGTTGGTACGGGTTATAGTCGGGATTTGGGTGTCCATCCAGCGTGAATGCAGACAGGTAGTTAAATGCCTGAAAGAACGTCTTCTCATCAAGAATGGGTGGGTGGTTGTCCTTGATGACAATCACATCGTTGACTGCCCAGTGTCCGATGTAGGCGGCATTGCTGAATAATCCCACCAAACCTACATCACCTAAACAATAGCCTTTGCCGTAGTTACGCAGGCGATACGAGGGAACAAACCGAAACCCATCAGGAACAGTGGTGGTCTTGGGGTCGGGGTAGTACGGGCCGTTCTCGTAAATATGTTTGACCGTCGCATGAATGTTGCCTGCATTGCCCAGAAAAATGCTGTACCACTCCCGCACGATCTGAGCGAACGGTTCATACGGGGTGTACTTGCGATACATCGGGTTGGCGCTACCATCGACCAGCGTTTTTCGCATGTCGATTAAAAACCCAAGTGGAACGCTCCAACCTGCCCACTTACCTTCCATCATCAGGCGCTTCTTGGCGGGATGCAGCCGTCCTTTGATATACGAGATGATGTACTCGGCAGACATTTCCGATTTGAAGCGGAATTGACGGACATAGAATGTTCCCATTTCCGGGTGAGCGAAGTCATAGACCATGCTTGGGGTTAAGACCATCGTGCCAGTTTCTTTACAGGCATGGATAAAGGTGTTGACCTGAATTTGGGTCACATCCCGAAACAAGCGGTCTTCATCTTGGCACGCTACCGCGCCGAGTTTGCCATCGGTAATCAGGTCAAAGAGACTTCTCATACCGGGACGCTCATCAATCTTAGTTGTCCCACTGATACCACCATCCATGTCGATCATGATGATGTTGTCTTTAGCCCAACCACGCTGTTCCAGATACTTCACCATGTCGATAGTCTGCATGGCGGTTGAGACGTTACCAATCTGCCCATCGGTAGACTGGCGATAGTACACGGCGACAGGACGGTTAGTGGGTAGTTCACTCGCCCCTTTGGGGAAGGCTTGGCTCTCCGGCTGTTTTTTATAATTGTGGCGGCTCATCGCTGCACTCCTTGTGCTTCATCTGTCTGTCGAAGGTCTTTCAGTTTCCGTGCGGTCTGAACCTGCACGAATCCCTTGATGAGCGCGTGGTAGGCACGGGGGAAATCAATCCCTTTAACCTTCTTTTGGCGCTCCTCAATAGGGGATGGAGAAGCAAAAGGCGCTGCGGTTGGTGACATAACTCCTTTCTCTAGGCGAGACCTAAATAGAATTGTTCATTACTTCTACGGACTGAGTATTTGGCAGCAGCGCCTTTACGGACGTAGTACCGCCGAGGCGCAAAGCTGCTTGCTATTTCGTAGAGGAGAATCGTGATCGAGTAGAACAGAGGATGGCGCATGTTGTGGGTGGACAGAAGCCGCTCAGTATCCATGAGCAACAAGCGATACCAGCGCTCCGGGCCTGTCAATCGCTTGCGCTTTGCCCATCGAACCAACCGCTCAAGGTCGGCTCGTCTGCCCAACAAACAAAATATTCGCCAAAACAGTAAGGCGAATACCCAGACAGCGGAAAAGAATCGGTGTATCTGTCTAAAACGCTGTTGCATACTCTGAGTCAGGACTCTATCAGGCGTCCCGTACCAGAGTCAACAAGGGAAATACAACTATCGAGGTGAGTGCGATTTGTGTTTTTGATGTACATTACATTGGGGTGTTTGATCGCCTAGCCTAAATAATCAGCCCTTTAGTGACTTGGCTTTTTTACGAGAAAACGCGATAATCCAGTTTGGAACAGTCAATTGTGAAAATACAGGCGGGTTTTACCGTGACCGATATTGCACCCATAAGTCAAGACACTGTGGTTGACTACATTAGTGGTCAAACTCTCAAAGCCACACCCGAAGAAGTCGAAGCAGTACAAGTCTTTGCCCGCCGTCTTGTTGAAGACTACGCATATCCAAAGCCACATCTCCAGACACGTCCACAATTTCGAGTACGCAAGCGCCCCTCTGACGAGGAAAAATCGTACCCGGTAGACATCGCTGTATTTACGTCAGATAACCGCATCGAGGACAATCTATATCTCGTCGTCGAGTGTAAGCAGAAGAGCCGCCGTGATGGTATCAATCAACTAAAACTCTATCTGGATATGTCTCCTGCCACAATTGGTGTGTGGTTCAACGGAAATGAACACGTTTATCTTCGCAAAATTCACTATCCAGATGGTTCACGCACTTACGAAGAACTTCCCAATATTCCGCGTTATGGACAGCGAATTGAAGATGTTGGTCTTTTCAAGCGCAAAGACTTGAAAAAACCATCGAACTTAAAGGCAGTGTTCAAAGACTTGCGAAACCATCTTGCCGGGATGACCACAGGTATCACTCGTGACGAGGCGCTTGCTCAAGAAATTATCAATATCCTCTTTTGTAAAATCTACGATGAGCGTGAAACTGCTCCGAATGAAATAGTGACATTCCGAGCTGGAATTGGTGAAAGTAGCGCTGCGGTAAAACAACGCATTCTACAATTATTTGAGCATGTCAAAACAAAAGCCTACGGTGACGTTTTTGATACTACAGACACGATCACTCTTGATGAAGAAAGCCTGAGCTATGTTGTCGGTGAGCTTCAAAACTATTGTGTTATGGAAGCGGATCGAGATGCGGTAGGTGATGCGTTTGAAGTCTTTATTGGGCCTGCTCTACGTGGGTCTGAGGGGCAATTCTTCACACCACGAAACGTTGTGCAAATGATGGTAGAGATTCTTGATCCACAACCCGGTGACAAGATTATTGACCCCGCATGTGGGTCAGGTGGTTTTCTTATCACTGCGCTTGATTATGTCTGGGCGCGACTTCGTGCTGAAGCCAGTCAGAAGGGTTGGAGTGAACGACAACTGGTCAAACGCGAAGATGAAGTTGCGAACGATAACTTTCGTGGAATAGACAAAGATCGTTTTCTCGCTAAAGTATGCAAAGCATACATGGCATTGATTGGAGACGGACGCGGTGGGGTATTTTGTGAGAACTCGCTCACTCGACCAGATACCTGGTCTCCTCTCATGCAGCAGAAAATTCGACTTGGTTCGTTTGACATCGTTATGACAAACCCTCCCTTTGGGAAGAAGATTGTCGTCAAAGGCCCTGCAATCCTCTCTCAATATGACTTAGGGAAAAAGTGGAAGCGCAACAAAGACACTAAAGAGTTAGAGCCAACATCTGAGCTTCACGAAGATCAACCTCCACAAGTGTTGTTTCTCGAACGGTGTTTACAACTGCTAAAACCCGGTGGGAAACTTGGTATTGTTCTTCCTGAGTCCATTTTTGGGATGCCAACCTACGAATATGTAATCATGTTGCTGAGAAAACGTGCTCGGATTAAAGGTGTTGTGTCTATGCCTGAAGCACTCTTCAAAACAAGTGGAAAGGGCGGCACTCATGCAAAAGTCTGTGTCGTTTTCATTGAAAACACTCCGCTACAAGATAATGAGGACTACGACGTTTTTATGGCAGATGTGAAATGGTGTGGACACGATTCGCGGGGCAATCCAACCCTGCGGAGAGACAAGGATGGAAATCTAGTCTTGCTTGATGAAGTACCCTTCGTTAGTCAGAAATTTCGGGAGGTGATTGGGCAATGGTAGGCAATCACCTCTATCGACTTGGTTTCAAGCTATCTGCATCAGCTATACGGAGCAACGTCTATGTGCCGCGCTACTATGATCCAGATATAACTGTTGATCTTGAGCAGCTTCGAGAAACACATTGTCTATATACAATCCAAGAATTGGTGACAGAAAAACATATAGAGCTTGCCACTGGACACGAAATCGGCAAAATGGCATATGGCACAGGCACGATTCCGTTTATCCGAACGTCTGACATATCCAATTGGGAACTCAAGACTGATCCTAAACAGGGCGTAAGCAGAGCCATTTATGAAGAGTATAGTGCGCGACAGGATGTGAAAAGCGGGGATATTCTCTTTGTCAAAGATGGAACCTATCTGATTGGACAGTCGTGTATTGTTACAGAGCATGATCTTCCGCTTCTGTATCAATCACATATTTACCGTATTCGTCTGAAACCGACTGCCCCAATTTCTCCCTACTTGTTTTTTGCTGCGTTGAACACTCCTATTGTCAAGCGCCAAATCCGCTCTAAACAATTCACGGCTGATATTATAGATACCATCGGCAATCGCATTTTAGAGTTGGTTTTACCCATACCCAAAGATAGGGAGCTTGCTAATCAGATTGAAGCTGGCATACGGGACATTTTTGAAGAACGGATGCGGTTGCGAGAAAAAATCCGCAAAATACCCCTCGTGGCACAAGGCATACTGCGTAGTACAGATGATGGAATACAAGATGTCCCTGATGTCGATCAGAGTGGAGGAAATTTAGGCTTTTCAGTACGTTTATCCAGTATTCGATCAAATGTTTTGATACCCAAATACTACGACACGATCTTGCAAAGCGACTTGGCAGCACTAGCTGGTACACATGAGTTGGTTGACTTGGCTTCGCTCATTCGCAAAAAGGTTATGAGTTGGGAGAGTGGAATCGAGGTTGGAAAAATGGCATACGGTACGGGAGATATTCCCTTTATCCGTACTTCAGACATTTCCAACTGGGAACTCAAAAGCGATCCCAAACAGAGTGTAAGTGAGGAAATCTACGAGAACAATAAACAAGATGTTGTCGCAAAGGACATTTTTATCGTCAGTGATGGGACGTACCTTGTTGGTACATCTTGTATGGTGACGGCAAACGAAACAAAAATACTTTATTGCGGAGGAATTGATCGACTTCGGGTTGAGCAAACTGACGTTATTGATCCATACCTTTTGCTTGCCCTTCTGAACACACCTATTGTAAAACGGCAAATTCGTTCAAAGCAGTTTACCAGAGACATCATCGACACCCTCAGCCGACGGTTACTGGAAATTGTTCTGCCAATCCCCAAAGACCCTGAATTGAGAGAGTATGTGACGAGGGAAACCGAGGAAGTTCTTGAGGAACGTGTTGCCCTCCGACACTCCTCAAGGGAGCTTGTGCTGTTGACGGAAGGGTTGTCATTGCAACCGGATAATGACATTGGAGCGTTTCTTGATGAGGCCAAGTGAAAAGCTGTGGCGAGCTTAGAATTGTTACTCTATTTCCTTTGACTTTTGGTTATTCTTCTCTCGGCTCGAGACGGCAACATGCCGGGTCTGCGAACAATAATCACATCTTCGATACGATCTCGCTTTAGAAGCGCGTTACGCAAACCGTCGTATTTTTGGGGCTGGTGTTTGTCACAATCGTCGTAAATAAAAACAATCATCTTGTCGAAAAGCTCTGTATCTTTGAAATACAGCCCCAAATCGTTGCCAATTTCCCCTTCGACCTTCTGAAAATCAGACGAGTCACGCAAAAACTTCACTTCAATAATGAGCTTCAACTTATGAATACCAAGATCGGCACGTGGTTGCGTATTTCCCCAATTCGGAAGATACGATTCATCTACCAGTTCCGAACCATAAATAGGGTACAGAACTGCCCAGAGTAGGGACTGAACATCATACTCGTTGTCGATAAGCCATTGAGAAGCAAATATTGCTCCCTGTCTTGGCTTTTCTTCCCATTTCCAACGCTTAAAAGAATGCTCTACGCTCCCTAGAATCCGAGCCGTATCAGAGATTGTAGGAATAAGTTGATGACTAGAGATGCCAACGATGTATTCGAGCGCTTCTAACCAGATGACGACACGATCTAGCTCCTCTGACTGAGGTGGTACGTCACTAAGAAGCTGCTTAAGGGCAGTAGGCAGTACATCCTCTGAAAAATGAGCAACTACGGAGAATGGCGTGCGCCAAATATGGCGTAAAACAATTTCAAGGGAAATCGCATCAACGCCGCTGTCAGAAATACCAACCCGCAATTTGCCTCGATTGTCGAGTAAATCTGTCGCCAAACTTCTCATTCTTGATGACCATTGGGAGGGGGTTGTAGTTCGCTCAATACCGTCCAGCAGCCAAGCTCTCTCAGCTTTCGCATCAGGGAGAAGTGATAACCCGTCAGCAACCCCCAAAACCGCAACGTCGTCCAAGAAAAAATGTCTATTCATCTGTGTGTCACGGGTCTGAAGGCGTTGTATTCCGTCAAGAAATCTCGTAGACAATTGAGAGTCGGAAGGATTACTTGCAAACAAGAATCCTAAAGAGGCTACTTCGGGGTATCCGCCATATTGAGAACGGTCAATGGGCGTTGAATAGTCCATTCCCGTCGCTTGAAGATGTTGTAGATGTGGAGGGGATAACACACGAATAACAAAAGCGCATGTGTGAGGGCGACTATCATTTAAGCCATTTTTGAGTGACTCAAATAACTGCTCTTTTCTTTCGTGGAGTAACTGCTGCCCTATCATAAGAACCACCTTCGCCCACGAAGGCTGCCAACCGATAACACAGTGCTGTCCCATCCGTTCACTAAATTGAGATTGCCAAGCATATTGGCAATTAGTTGGGAGTATTTAATTGTGACAGGCTGCGTTGCAGGGAAAAAGCTGCGCCACGACATAAATGAAAAGTGATAAATCTGTCGCAGCAGATACGTCATGTCGGTAAAGTCGGAATCGGGATGTAATTCAACAAGTAGTGGTTGTGGTAGTCCCTGCATATCTGTTTTTATATCCCCCGGCCCGGTGAGGTGCAAAAGACCCCGCCGATCATCTAATTGCAGGCATAGTCCACGTTCTGGCAAACCTGCTCCTTTGGTTGACTTGCGCCCGTTTACCCAATAGGGGACACCTTGCTGTGCATTGTCGAAAATGTGATAAATATGTTGTTCTGAGACATCCAAAAATGCGAACTCAACCGCGAATCTCTTGTCGATCAATTCCCGGACAAGCGTCTTGATAACATCAACTTCGCTATCTTTTAGGCGCTTATATACATGGCAAATAAGGCGGATTTTATCCCCCGCTTGCCATCCATTTTGCGATTGAACATGACGTATTGTTGCTCGTAGGCTCTCTAGCAACGCTGAAGCATAGTCTTCAAACTCAACTTCGCGGGTTAAGCCCCAGACAAGGTACATACCATCACCTTGAAACATGGTTGTGATACCCACATAACGTTTGCGAGGGCTTACCCGCGTACTTGAAACTTCCGTTGAGCCAAGCCCTACAACCAACTCATACGTTGAGGGGCGGTGTGTAGCGATGACCCAAGGTGTGCCATCTAGTTTTGCATAGGTGGCTAGGGCAACATTATTCAGCAGATAGGCAAGACCCTCGCCCTGCTTCTGCATGTTCTCAATGGTTACGTCTTGTGTCGGGACACCAGCCAGCATAAATGCCGCTTTGGACACAAAATATGGGTTTTTGTGTGTTGGAAGCTGTCGGAAGTTACTTCTTATTTGAATGATTGCTAGATCAGGAAGTTTAGAAGTGCGCTCAAGGACACGTTTCACAGCAGCTTGATATGAAGCTGCCGAAGCATCTTCGCACTCCTCATACTCTAAGTCCACCTTCTGTAGCTTGTACTTCCCGATCAAGCCATCAGGGAACGGATTTGTTTTCTTGGGATTGTTCCAGAGTTTTTCATCAAACCCATATCGCATAGATTGAATAAATTGCTCCACGCGACCGCGTTCACGTTTCTCGCAGATGACCACAATTAGTGGAGTGTTGCGTTCGTGTAGCATGTACATGAACGGGCCATACGTGGTTACTCCTCTGTCAGGATATGGGCTTGAACTGCGTCCTTGAGCGCCAAAAAGAAGGCTGGGACGATCTGTACTTATGATTTCAGGGAATGCGTTATGCTGCGGTTTGAGTGGCATTTCTAGGCTGACCAGAACGCCATCAGCCACTTCTAGTTTGCCGATATTCAGCGTTTCAACGGTCTTGCGAATGAGGCTTCGTTTGCCACTGGCAGTGCTAAGATTTGTGCGTTTGCCCTTCAAATCGCTAAGGATTGCATTACTTTTTGCTTTGTAGATGTGTTTGAGAACAGCCTCTAAGTTTTCCGTTCTTGGCTCAAGCAAGGCATCTTTTGCCTCAACCTCTTGAGCGAACTCGGTATCAGTTAAGATCAACTTCGAGCCTTGAATCGACTGCACGCGCCCTAGAATATCGAGTCGAGGTTGTAAATAGTCGTGTTCAAAGTCTCTGCGTTTACAGACAAACTTACCTACAAGAGGAAAACGCCTCTCAAGTAGGCTAGAAGCAGGTATCTCAATAAGATTGGAGGTCGCAACATCTATCACTATGCCCAAATAAGGTGTTCCGTCAGGCTTACGAAATAGACGACAATCAATTTCATACTTAACAGCGACTTCTAGCCCTTCAACAGAGGTTTCCTCTACTTTTTGAACTGCCTGTGTGAGTAACAACGCCTGTTGTGTTTGCCCCCAAAACACAAGCTGTTTGGATTCTTGAAGGATGCGCGTATTTTTGGAGGCGACCCAGACCAAAATTGCTCTTTGTACACCCCTGGCAAAGAGAAGCAGATGCTCATTGATAGCTACTTCTCGCTTTTCTCCCAGCGGAGAAACGCCAGAGACAATAGGAATATTGTAGATTGTGTCCGAGACATTATCGTACCGGAAAGCATGTGTACGCCAGTTTTTGTTGCGTAACTGCTTATACGCTTCGCTGTCGGTATATGGCAGTGTGCCAACTATGGCACGCTCTTTGCTAAAAACAATTGGCGCGATATTGAGTTCTAGACTTGCGCTCACTGGACGTACCACCTAGATGAAGTTTGTGTCTGATAATTATAGGACACTTGTTCCAAAACCACCAGTTGATACAGAGTATAAGATAGGCGTATTGAAACACTGAAGAGCATCAAGAACTATGGCTCTTGAATAGGTTAGAAATGACACGAATAACTTGAATGGCAGCGTGTCGTGCTTCATCAGTAGGGAGTTGGTGGAACTCTTGCAGCATAACCTGATCGAGGGGGTTATCTCCGGGTGTGCCTTCGTAGAAGTACACGACAGGTACTTCTAGTACACGGGCGAATATGGTTAGATCAGTAGCAGCTACCCTACGTTTCCCACTCTCATACTCTGAGATAGCTCGTTGGTCTTTACCAACTGCGTTGGCAAATTCTTCTTGTGACAAGCCCGCTTTATCACGGGCTTGTCTGATACGCTGACCTAAGACTGCTGTATCCACCACGACTTCATTCTGAATATGTATCATAATCTATTGCAATTCTACAAAATCGGCTGTAAACTGTGTATTGTACTTTGACAATGGATGCTCATTCTAAAAATGCCATTGTTTGGTGCGCCCGTCCGTCTGAGTCTGAAAGGAGCGTGGGAGATGGCTCTCGAACACGGCGGCGGCGGTTAGTAACCCTTGTGACCGTCTGTATTAGTGGGGGCAGCAGCCATATCTGCTGCCTTTTCAATTACCATTTTCATTTGAAAGAAGTCGTTAGGGGAGAGGAAGGGTGTATGTCGCGCCGTGATGAGTGGATTGTCCGCCTGTTTCAGGCTGGTGGTATGGTGATTTTCCTGTCCGGCTTCGTGTTTTATAAGTGGGCAATCCTGATTTCGATTGTGTTCACCTTGTATATGATCCTCGGCTGGATGAGGATTGACAGTTGGGCAGACTACAAAAGCTATGTTCAGAGTCGCAAACAGCAGGAATCTACTGAGGGAGAGGCAGAGCAGGATTTTTGACCGGCTAAAGGCGTTTCAGGAAGCCCGTAGTCCACTATGTCATTTGAGTAAGGCAAGTTACCACTCCCATTTGAAAATATAACCCTCAAATAAGCGTGGTCTCTTGACCCACCACGTATAGGAAACCCGCCCATCAGGTAAACGGGTCTCGTGGTCTTTTCCTAGCTGATGCGAGAGTTTTAGGTTGTTTTCGACAATGGCTATGCTTTTTGGATATCTACCTTTAGGGAAAATAATGGTTGTGGATAGCTCTTTCGTCGGGTAATCGACTTGAATCTGGAATGTCTCATTCGTACCGAGAAAGCCGTCTTCGATAGTGCGCTCAGTAACTAGCTCTTGCACGTCTCCCTTCTGGTAGTTCCGGCGAAGGGAGATAACGACGTATTGACGATAGCCCTCTTGGTATCTGTCAACCGGAACTCCGGGCGTACAGTGGTACTCAGCAAAAATGTTACCGTCTCCCCAAGCCTGATCTTGAATCGCAAAAACGAGGTTCTGCAAAAATCTCACCTTTGCCCGTTTGGTGTAGGTTGCCCGATGCCCTTTTTTGTCCAAAAGCTCAAAGGTGGCGTTAAAAGTATGCACATCATAAGCACCCTTAAATTTAGATGTGCGCCACCTATCGACAATACTGGCGAGTGCTTGTTGGAGAAACTCTGATTTGACAATAGCTGAGAGGAAAGCGGAAATAATTGATTCGGGTGACATATAAGTGGTGTAAAAACATTTTTGTCTCAACACTTATGTGGCGTCAATTGGAGAAAATGGTTGATCTCTTTAATGTGACTTTGGGCAAGATAGGAAACGGGATCCACATCACGAAAAAGCCCCCGCTGTTAAAACATAGGGGCTTAGTACAGAAAAATAGTCACTCAGTCGTAGCTGGCTTTTGGAGATGAGTAATTTTTACTTTCTTGTTTTTCTTCCTCGGTTGAGTTGTTTATCAACTCCGGTGACATTACGACGGAATTGAACCATGTCGAGGCTCGTTACAAAGTGGGCTGCGATTTCTTGATTTGTCATGCCTTTGTGTAATGCCCATAGAAGGCTTTCGCGTGGGAGTTTCAAACAACCACATAGCCAATCAGCCTCTTGTTCTTGTTCAGGGTGGCATGTCCGAAGCGAAAAATCACAGTTTTCAAAGCTAATAAATTTCGACGGCGGATGACCACAAATCAGGTGTGACATCTCATGTAAGACGTTACTCTCATGCCGACCACGAGAATGGGTTGGGTTGTAAAAGACGCATTTTCCTTTTGTTGGATGCGAAATAGTGAATGCTGACCAACTCTCGTTGTCGGCTTTCCAAAGTTGCTGTCTGATTTCGTCGGGTATTTGCGTGATTTGATTGGCTGAACTCACCTTCACATTTAAGTGCTTTGAAAGTTGAATGCCCGTTAGAGGCATGGACATTGAAATAGATAAGGCAGCTCGTAGCGAGTTCGCCTCCCGTGCTGCATGTGCCTTAAATCCGCGCCTCAAAGTAATTCCTCACTCTTCATCTCCTACTATTTCGTCACGTTCAATAGCTTCGTAGGCTAATTGGATCAATTTCGCTAATGCCTTTGCCGTCTTGGGATCGAGTGTCCGTTCAGCACGAAGATGAACCGTAATTGTCTGCTGGCCTGGGGGATCCTCTATTTCAGCAGACATACTTTTGTGTTCTGTGTCTAATGTACTCCCTATTATAAACGTTTCCATTTGAACACCCAACCAGCGACATATCCGAACAAACGTGTCTAAGTCGGGAATTTTCCCCTTTTCAATACGAGACAGCGTTGATGCACTCACTTCTCCGATTTCTTGAGCGACTTCCCGAAGTCCACGCTTACCCCGTTTAGCTCGGAGTTGGGTCGCTAGTTCCTGTACATTGATTTCGTTATCCATAACCTTCCTCTCCGAAAGACTGTTTTTCACCAATGATACACCCTGTTGCACTTGCAATACAAAAACAGTTGATGTATTATGTGTGCAACGGAATTTCTTACCTGTGCAACAGCATAGGATGTGCAAGGAGAATGTGGAATGCAAGCCGAACGAGTAACCTTCAAGTTCACTGTTGACGATGAGCCGTTCACCACACACGAACACACCCTCACGCCAACGCAAATCCTTCAGATTGCGGGTATTGATCCCGCGACCCACTATCTAGTGGAAATTCGGGGCAACCATCAGGTGTCCTACAAGGACAAACCCAACGAACCGATCCATATGCACCAACATGCCAAGTTTGTATCCGTGTTCATGGGTGAAACTCCGGTATCGTAAAGGTCAAGCGTATCATGGCGCGGCAAGACTTCATTGACCAACTCAAAGCACTAGGATATTCCCCTGAAGATTTGGGAAATAACCGCGTGTGCTTTCCGTACACAATCCCGGTGGGAAAGTTCATTGGGCAACAGATTAAGTTGGGATTTGTTGTCGGGGAGGACTTTCCCGCTAATCCACCCGGAGGGCTGCATGTTTCCCCCCACTTATTACCGATTAACGGAAGTGGCACTCACCCGTCTGGAGGCATACACGACAATCGGGAATTCGGCGCTGGTTGGCAGTATTGGAGCCGCCCCTTTCCATCATGGGCAAATACTGATCGCACCGTTCGTACCTACATGGCGCACATCCGTCACCTTTTCGAGACACAATGATTTATAGTGTTGCGCTGCCATCCACTGTTCACAAATCTGCCATAAATCACTTGCTCCGTGAGGGCGGTCAGGAAGATTTATGCTTTGCCCTCTGGTATTCAAGTAGCGGCAAAACCCGCACAACAGCACTGGTTCAACGTCTCATTCTTCCACTGGATGAAGAGAGGCGTGTTCACGGCAATGCCAGTTTTACAGCAGCGTATTTTGAACGCGCTCTGGGAGAAGCGATTAGAGCAAAAGCCGGGCTTGCGTTTATGCACAGTCACCCCGCTCGTGGTTGGCAGGGCATGAGTCACGACGACATTGTTGCAGAACAAGGACATGCCGCTGCGGTCAAAGCAGCAACCGGATTGCCGTTCGTCGGTTTGACTGCTGGAACGGATGAAGCATGGAGCGCTCGATTTTGGGAAAAAATAGCCCCACGTACCTATGAATGTCGGTGGTGTGATTCCGTCCGAGTAATTGGTGATAAGCTAGCATTTACCCTTCATCCCGACCTTGCTCGTTTGCCTGTATTTCGCCCTGAACTTGAGCGAACAATCTCAGCTTGGGGAGTAGAAATTCAGTCATATTTAGCGAATATGACAGTAGGTGTCGTTGGCGCTGGCAGTGTGGGCAACATTGTAGCTGAGGCTTTGGCACGAATGGGCGTTGGGCATATTCGGTTGCTTGATTTTGACAGAGTAGAGTTGCTCAACCTTGACAGGTTACTCTTTGCTACCAAAGAGGATGCTCTGCGAAAACGTCCAAAGGTGGATGTGCTTGCTGACGCGCTCCGTCACAGTGCAACAGCGGGTCAATTTAGCGTTGAACCCTTAGAGTGGAGCATTGTTGAGGAAGAGGGGTTTCGAGCGGCACTGGATTGCGACGTGCTATTTAGCTGTGTGGATCGCCCTTTGCCACGATTTGTATTGAACTTTATTGCCTATGCCCACCTGATCCCTGTGATTGATGGCGGCATTCGTATCCGGGTGAATCCCAAAACAACTAAATTGCGCCATGCAGATTGGCGGGCGCATACTGTCATGCCTTCACGTCCTTGCTTGGAATGTCTTGAACAATACGATCCCGGTTTGGTATCTGTTGAGCGAGATGGGTATTTGGATGATCCCAGTTACATTGCAGGCTTACCAGAAACACACTCACTGAAACACAATGAAAATGTCTTTGGGTTCAGCTTAAGTGTTGCTTCGTTTGAGGTTCTTCAATTTCTGTCGCTGATTGTCGCGCCGTCAGGACTTAGCAACCCCGGCGCACAGATGTACCATTTTGTCACCTCAACATTAGACAAAGACGAACTTGAGGAGTGTAAGCCTACCTGCTTATTCCCAAGCTATATAGCTATGGGTGATGCTGCTCCCATTAAGGTTACAGGTCGTCACGCTGTCGCTGAAAACGCTCGTGCCGAGCAGCGAGTAACCACTGCCTCTCAGGGATGGTTTGTGAGTTTGTGGAAATGGGTCTGTTCTTTAGTGCAGAAGATGAAATAGTTGCTAGTGGCGCAAAATACACTTGACACCCCATCGCTTGAAACCCGTTCTGAGAAATCTGAGCGTGCCTCCCTAGATGTAAAGAAAATATGGCGGATACTTGCTCCTAAACTTTTAGTCTGGTCAATATCACGGCTCTCCTCACTGTAGCGGGGTTTTTTGTCATCAATAGCTACCTTGCCTCATTTTCAAAGTTATTCACGTTCAACATCAGCTTGCCACAATATCTAGCGGCTGGCATAAACCTAGTTCTGGGAACATTTGCGTATATTCTCTATCTGCTCTTACCGGGTCTGGGATATGGGGTGCTTCTTGGTGTAGGGGCAATCATCGTTTATGCCATCAGTCGCTTTTGGATAAAGCGAAGCAGTCGCATTCACGATTTGTGGGATAGATTCCGGCGTTGGTGGCTGCCCATTTACTATTGGCTGCGCCTTGGGCTTCGATTTCTCTGGTCGCTCTACCGACTTTCAGCAGGTGCTTTGCTCACACTTATAGTGATTTTGATGGGCTTGGTATATGGAACCTACTATTACGCGCAAAGTCCGCGAATGTTAGGCGATGGAATGCCTGCGGCAGTTATTCTCGTATTTCGAGAAGATCAGCCTACTCAGAATTCAATCTGGGGATTCTCAATCAACAGTTCAAGTGCTCGACAAAGTATGCCAATACAACTGTTGATTGAACTTACAGATGGTGTAATCGTCAGAGATGCCGCTACAAACATCGTTACCGTCGTGAAGAATGATGTCATTCAAGGAATTATCGATGCCGAGCCTTTATCCATTGGCTTAACAAGCATTACTCCAATTCCTACTCAAACTTTGGCAACTCCAACACCGTGATTCTATGCAGCCGCCTGTAGCTTGAATTTTTTGGGATACACCTGATCGAAACTGAGAATCAGGGGGATAGAAAACTGCTGCATTACAGCGACATTCGCGCAGTCAGTATAACTTGTTCCCCGCTCTCTTTGCTCTGTGAATAGCGCTATCGCCTTTTGATGTAACCGTTCATCAATATGAATAATGGACATTTGACTACGTTTAATAACATCAAGGAAACGAAGGGCAAGTTCTTGCCCTCTTCGATGGCTCAAAACCGTTGCGGTTTCGCCAATAACAGCGCTTGTGGTAGTCAGCAATACACTTGCCCGTTCAAACTTCTCAAAGAGTGCTAACGAGTGATGGTGATGAGAATCATCGGTAAAAAAGCGGCCTACAAACGCATCGCTATCGACAAGCACCTGATATTCACTCATCACTTCCTTTCCAGGCCCCATTGTCGCCGTAAAGCACATCATTGATGGTGGTAGAAGCATCGGTGATTCCTTTGCCGCCCGCGCCATCAAGTTCTTTCAGCGTTGTGTACATCTGGCGAAGGTGAATTTCCTGGTCTTTTTGAATGACCCGTTTAACACCATCTTCAACGACCTGAGACATTGTTTTGCCTTTTTGGGCAGCAAAGTCTCTGAGGCGTTGAAAGAGAGCCGGGGGAAGTGTGATCGTGGTACGAATAGAAGTGGTCGTATTCATGCACATATTACAGCATACGAATACGTGTTTTGCAACTAGCACTGAGCGTCAATCGGGGAAATCAAGTTACAAGCGTTTCGCCTTGCGACACTCCTCCGCCAACATACTCTTTATCTTGGCAATTTCCCGGCGGAACTTGGTGAGGGGGATGTTAAAAAGTTCGGTGACATCTTTCCGCGTCGCTGACGTGGTAACAATATAGAGTGCCAAGAGAAGCCGCTGGTTATCCATAACTCGCTCGGCTACCCGTGCTACGCATTCGAGGTTGTGTCCTTGTTGCAGTTGGTCTGTCCAGTATTCATCGGATGGGCTGGTATCTTCATCCAGTTCCAGAAATTCGCGTATGTCATATTTGACTTCATTTCGGGCTTCAATAAGCTGATTTTTGTGGGCATGAGCGGTGGCCTGTACATCCTTCATTTTGACTGAGGTAGTCAAAGAATACAGAGCAAATAATTTTAGGGGATCACCGTCATACCGCTGCGCCAGTGCGTTCATCAGCAGCGCGAAGTCAATCCGTTGATCGACACGGGTTGCCCAGGACGCCCATCGTTCCAGGCGACGGTTTCCGTATACCTCTGGGTCGGTCAGCGGTACAGAACGGGCTTTATGCTTCCAGAGTGACCGTATGCTGCCCGCCTGAGCAATCCAGACCCCAACCCATGCCGCGCCTTTGTCTAATAAAAGGCAAGGTTGCTGTTGGAGGGTTTGCCAGAGCTTTATCGTGCCAAGTTGAAAACAATCCTGAGCGTCCTCGTCGGTATAACCGAGTGACCGCATTTTGGCAAAGGCGACTTTTCGTACCTGCGGATCGGAGAGCAGTTCTTCAAGGGTAGCTTCCCCTCGCCAGCGGGTTTCGTATGTAACCTCTGGTGTTAGCGTGACAGGCGCTAGAATTTCTTGAGAGGATGGTAGCGGAAAGCGGCGGAGCGATACATCAGTACGCGGTTTAACAACGCTTGGATACGGCGTTCTATCATCGAGCAAGACCGGAGTGATAAGCTGCTTGTGAAGGTGAGCCGATTGGAATGATCGAACTTTCGGGAGGGTAAGCGGCTCTACCCCATTCGCTGCGCTTCCATAATTTGGCAGTTCTTTTGCTAATGTCGCTCGTATCCGACGTTTGGCGGCGGTGAGCGTACTTAAGCCGTGTCGGGCGGTTTGAGCAACATCTTGGGTTTTTACGTCTGTTATCAGCGTGTAGAGGGCTAACAAGTAAATTGGGTTAACCAGTTCAGCGGTGTACTCGGCTACCCGTTGGATGGATTGAGCCAGATCAATCCATGTCTCGACTTGGGAAATGGTCAGATCGCCAGCGTTTTGGCTGGCATGAGCATCCGCGTCATACACGATTTTGCGATAGTGCCTGATGTGGGCATATCGCTGCGCTTTTGAGCGCAACACAACTGCCTGGACAACATACTTTTTCGGCTTCCCCGCGAACAAGTCAGGCTGCTTTTGAAGTTGCTCCCAGACCTTGAGATACCCAGACTGCATACAGTCATCTATATCTTCTGGGTTGCTCATTCCCATCTGATTCCGCAGAGCAAAGCCTACGATCCGGCTGGTTGCATGGTAGAGTTCTGCGAAAGTAAATTCACCGAATCCAGTCGAGTATTTCGGCTCATGTTGAGTACAATTTGTTTCTTCGGGGAGATGTAGCGCAGTTTCGGTGGTGGGATTGCTGGCTTCGGAAACTTGTCGGTTCTGAGAGGGTACATCCCAATCAAGGGATAAAACTGGATGAACTCGTTCTACTTCTAGTAAGCGTTGCACTCTCTCCTATGGGTTCAAATAGATGAGAGAAACACACTAGCATGTTGAGTAAGGGGTGTCTAGCAAAAGGGAGAGCGGAGCCTTCGTGAAATAAACCTTAAGTAAAAGCTTAAATACTGTAGAAAATGCTTGATGTGACGCGCTTAAAAGTAACCTAAAGTCCTCGGTAAATAGTCGCCTTTTTACCTTGTGCGGTCTTATCCGACTCATCTATGCTAAATCCGTGCTGACGATACCATTCGATGAGATAGGGTGTTTTTAGGGCATCATCCGTTGTGACTTCACCGCGAATACCAACCATACCTTGCCGAGTGGCAAGAGCAATGATGTATTCAAGCATGGCTGATCCTAAGCCTAGTTGCCGAAAGTTTCGTTTGGGTCTTTGAAAGGGGCGGAGTGAAAACAAACCATTGCGAGGCAAAATGGGGTTTTCAAATATCTCGATATTGCCAATGAACAATGTCTTGGAAGGCTCGACGATACACTGAATCCGCCCCACAATAGTTCGCTTCCAAATAACTAAAGCCTCAATATAACCATCGCTGTCTCTCAGATCAACAATGTATTGGTTATTTTGCTTATCCCACAATAAGGATTCAGACATTAAAGCCTTCTCCGTGTTTACTATACCGAATATGATGACTTGTTGATCATATTTTTAGGAAGCAAACCACAAATTTTTTGTATTTAGCTATTTGTTCACACTGTTGATGCAGATTGCTAAGTGCTTGTATAGTATTACTGTATAATTCGCGAAATTATCACTATATAAACAAGGTAGGTGTGACAGAAACAAATCAATCAACAAACAAAATAATCCCCGTTATTCGTTGGATAATTGGAGGTTTTCTACTGGTCATTGGCACTCTTTCAATAATTACTATGGAATTGCTTCCCGCGCTACTCTTATTTGCGTTAGGTTTATTCATAACTCCACTTTCGGAAAAGTACCTCTTTGGAAAGTTAAAATTTGTAGTACCCACATGGGCCAAAGTCGTTGTTAGCGTGATTTTATTATTGGCTTTTGTCTGGGCTTTGCCATCCTCTGATACTCAACCCAAAACAAACATCGAACAGGCTAATCAAATTTCGTTTGCTTCAGGACAAGTAACAGAAGAGACGATCAGAGCCGAAATCGAAAGGGTGCGTGAGAGTGGGTATAGAATCGAACTTGATGATATTTCTAAAGTTGAGGTGATTAAGCAATATAAAGAATCAGAAGATTTGCCCGACACGTATGCGGTGAGTATTTTTTACACTTTCGATGCTTGGGACAATGAAGATGTTATCAATACATCAGCGGCCAGTAGTTTAGAGCTTTTTAGACGACTATTTGCCCATCCACAGATTGTTAGGGTCGCTACATTTGCAGAACAAGATTTTACTGATCAGTATGGTAAAACCGAGACCACAACAGCGGTAAAGTTCATCATGGAGCGAGAAACAGCAGACAAGATTGAATGGAATGGTATGAAAGATCGCGTGTTAAGTGATTACAAGGCACTGTTTCCTTTGACTGAGTACACGATTCATGGGGCAATTAGGAAGGATCTAGAATAAATTTAAGCTCCGATAGGTAACAACAGAAACGGATTTCACTGGTTACGGCTGTCCTGTGGTTCATGTTGCATAAAATATTTGAACGTGTTGTAGGTGGCTGGTTTTTCAAGCAATGGGTTAATGAGTTTTTGGATCGACCCCACTGATAATCCTAAACGGCGATATTCTCGTATCTGGTTTGCAAAAGGGGTTAAAAGCGACCCTCGCTTATTCCGACTCCCCTTCGGTCTCCCCAACAGCTTCCCACTGGCTCTAGCTGCGGCTAGTCCTTGTTTGGTTCGCATGGAAATGTAGTCGCGTTCAGCCTCGGCAAAATAGCTATAGATTGCCAAGAGTAGTTTCCCATGTCCCCCGCTAGTAGATAACTCCGGCTGTCGAACAAAAGTGATCTTTATCCCTCGCTCGCTCAACACATTAATGATATTAAGCGTTTCGAGCATATTCCGTCCAAGCCGGGAAAGCTCGGCAACTATTAAGTGATCGCCAGTTTCAAGCAAGTCCTGCAATTCAATGATGCGGCGTTCTTGTGGGGTTTTGCGTGAGGACACTTCGGCTTCAATGAACTGGTCAATGATGAGCCGTTGCTGCTGTGCATACTCTAGCAGTAAGTGTTTTTGTTTGCTAAGGTCTTGCTCGTCGGTGCTGACCCGAATATAACCCACAGTGAACATAGAATTCCCGTCTCTGCAAGAAAAAGGCATCTTGCTGCACGTATTCACTCACTTTCGGCGGCGGTAGTCAACCAGTTCTTTTGCGGTCTGTGAGGGGAAATAAGGTTCGTTTTCTTTGCAAATGCAAACCCATGAGGTGTGTTGATGGGTATTGCTCACTACGACAAATAGCGTTCACATATTGCGACATTTATCGTTCAAAGTGTCACGTTGTTACTTCATCGGCTGTATCAATGCCTCCACCTTATCCCAGGGAAAACCAGACAATCGCTGGCGTGCTTCATCCAGCGTTGCCCAGTCGTATTGGGTTACTTCTGTCACATCTAGCTCCACATTTCCCTGTGCTGCCAAAAACACATACCGGAAATCGTGGTGCGGGTGCGCCGCCTCTTGTTTTGCTTCGTTGGCTGGAATGAGATGCGTGTCAATATCGAAAGGCAGGTTTTGAGTAAGCAATGCCGGGTGCAATTGCACTTGAGTGAGCTTTGTCTCTTCTTCAATTTCTCTGCTTGCCGCTGCCAGCGGAGTTTCTAATCCGTCAATGTGTCCCCCAGGCTGGAGCCACTTGTCTAACGCCTTGTGATAAATAAGCAATATTCGATGCGACATATCCACGACGACAGCACTTGCTGTCAGGTGTCCATCATAATTTTTCCGGTTCGTAAGAATTTGATGCTTCCGAAGCAATCCCTTCAAGTCAGATAGTCGCTCCCTCTCGCCGGGATGCTGCCGTATATACCGCTTGACCAAATCCGTGATCTGCCTGTGGTAATGAGCTTCAGGAGAAAGCGGGGGTTCCTTCTTTGCCGTCATACGTTCCTTTTGAATAGACTGTATGTTATCAACCCAAAACATCCATCAAAATCGTTTCAGAAATAAGTTTTTTCACGCGACTCTGAAAAGCAAGGCGGTGGTCTGAACTGGTTCCTAAGCTTGTGGGCTACCTTGAAGATCAATCTGTTGCGGAAGCCAGGGGTAAGTCCCAATACTCACTTCTAAAGGTAGTAGCTTGCCGTTAAGCAGACTGGCTTGCCCGGTTTGAGCAAATTCGTCCAGCGTGGCCTGATCCAC
>Ga0070741_10000635_pt1 | contig 121219 bp, 97 predicted proteins | sample Coa_R1_4_FD_66440 | JGI IMG/M metagenome (GOLD analysis project Ga0070741, IMG submission 66440) | Surface soil microbial communities from Centralia Pennsylvania, which are recovering from an underground coalmine fire - Coalmine... | ecosystem: Environmental > Terrestrial > Soil > Unclassified... | reverse complement strand
CTAGGCGCGGGAAACGTAATTGGCGTTGGGATGCCGGGACCGTATTCGTCGCAAGGTTCGATCGATGACGCGAAGCAACTGGCTAACAATCTTGGAATTCGTTTTGAAGTGTTGCCGATCAACGACATCTTTGCCAGCTATCGGACGACATTGAAAAATGTTTTCGCCGGACGTAAAGAAGATGAGACTGAAGAAAACATTCAGTCTCGCGCTCGCGGCACGCTGCTTATGGCGTTGTCCAACAAATTCGGAGCGATCGTGCTGAGTACAGGAAACAAGAGCGAGCTCGGCGTTGGTTACTGCACCCTATATGGCGACATGGTCGGAGGACTGGCCGTAATCTCTGACGTTCCGAAAACATTGGTTTACCGCCTGAGCCGATATGTGAACTCGCGACGGGAAGTGATTCCGCAGAGTAGTCTGGAAAAACCACCGTCGGCCGAGTTGCGGCCAGATCAGAAAGATTGTGACACGCTGCCAGCGTATGAAGTGCTGGATGCGATTTTGGAAGATTACGTGGAGGAATCCCGTACTCCAGAGCAAATCGCCGAAACCCGCGGCTTTGATCTCGATCTGATTCGCCGGGTCATTCGCATGATCGAACGGACGGAATACAAGCGGCAACAGGCAGCTCCGGGGATCAAGATTTCGGAGAAGGCGTTCGGCTATGGGCGGAGGTTCCCGATCGCCGCGAAATCCGACGTTTAGTGGGACGGTGGAGCAATAAATAGGGAACGAGCCGTGCGCGTGGTCGGTGGCGATGCCGTCTACATCCTCCATCGCGCACTTCGCAAATTCCCCGGAGTAAACACCACTTGCTCGGGATGACAATTTAGACTGAAACGACAGAAAGGAAAGAATGCAATATTTCCCAAGAATTCTTCTTACAGTTGCCCTTTCAGCCGCGTTTTGCGTGGCGCAGCAGAAGCCGGCACATACAGCACAGAAAGCCACTCCGGCGAAATCGACCAGCAATCTTCCCTCGGAGGAAACTGTCAATGCGTTTATGCGGCAGATGTTCGGTTACGATCCGTCGCTTAGCTGGAAGATCACGAGCATCAAGCCTTCGGAGGCACAGGGGCTAGCGGAAGTGGACGTTGGCATACAGGGGCCACAAGGCGCACAAGGGCAAAAATTCTACGTCAGCGAAGACGGGCATCATGCAATTGCGGGACAAATTTTGCCCTTTGGCGCGCATCCGTTCGACGCCGCACGCAAGGAACTGGAGAAAGGCATGAATGGGCCGTCCCGCGGGCCTGCTAATGCACCGGTGACGGTGGTCGAATTCAGCGACTTGCAGTGTCCGCACTGCAAGGAAGCTCAACCTAACCTGGACAAGCTGGCTGCCGAAGACAAAGACGCTCGAATTGTTTTTCAGAATTTCCCTATCGCGAAGATTCACGATTGGGCGATGAAAGCAGCAGAATACGGTGACTGCATTGGCCGCAGCTCCAATGATGCATTCTGGAAGTTCATCGAAAGCGTTTATGGCGTGCAGCCGGATATCACGGCGGCGAATGCCGACGAAAAGTTGAAGGGCTTTGCCGATGCGGCGGGCGTGAATGGAAACGAGATCGCTGCATGTGCGGCCAAGCCCGAGACCGAAACGCGCGTGCAACATTCTATCGATTTGGGGCAGTCGCTCGACGTGAACAGCACGCCGACAATTTTTATCAATGGACGAATGCTTTCGGCGGGCGGTCTCCCCTATGACGTCCTGAAGAAGCTGGTGGATTTCGCGGCGAAGGAAAATCAGCAGGGTCAATAACAAGGAATGGGGCTTTCATAAACGAAAGCCCCACCCCGCTCAGATCACAGTGTTGTGGCCCTACTTCCCTTTCGGCGGGAAGTCTTTGAACATCTTGTCGACGGCTTTGTCCAGCTTGGCCTCATTCTTCTCCGGCTTGCTGGCGAGCGTATCGCTCGACGTTCCGCGCCAGATCAGATGATGGTTCTGGGCGTCATACATGTCTAACACCAGGGTTCCCACTCGATAGTTCTGAACCGTGGTAGTCGATTCGTTGCCGAAACCGCCCCACCACCACCCCGGTCCCATGCCGTCGTAGAAGGTCTGGTATTGCTTCTGGTTCTGCACAGCACCCACCGCTGTGAGCAGCACATCTCCGCCTTGATCGACTCTCTGCCAGCCTTTCGACTGCAGGTCTTTGTCGACGGCATCCATGATTCGTGATTGCCATAGGGGATCGTCGGTTTGCACCTTGGCCCACGAATACGTGTGATAGCGTTCAAAATTTGTATGATGGTCATAGTCGGTTTTCACCTCCTGAGCGAACCCGAAGCTCGCCATCAACAAGAGCACTGGGAGTGCTGCACTGACTGTTTTTAATCCTTTCATTTCCAACCTCCATTCCAATTCTTCAGACCAAAATTGGATGCGATGAGAAAAGGAGGGTTGGCCTACATACCCGTAGCTGAGCTGGTGAGAGTTGCTTATTGAGAATTGCCGCTGTCACGGCGCTTAAGAGTGGGATGCTCGTCTTTGTCGGTGGTGGAGTCGGTGGAATCAGGGTTGCTGTGGGACGCGCGGCGCAGAGTAGGACGATCGCCTTTCGAGTCGGCGGGGATTTTATGACGATTTTCCAACTCAGCGAGTCTGGCTTTCACGTCTTCGAATTCGCTGGTATCTACTTTGTACTCAGCTAAGGCGGGCAGAAGCGTGTTGATCTCGTGCTGAGTTTTCTCGATGCGATCCGGGGTCTGCGGATGCGTATCGAACGCCTTCGCCAGACTCCCGGGCCTGTGCTTCTCCATCGCCTTGACTTTCTCGAAGAACGCGGTCAGCGACTGAGGATCATATCCGGCTTTGTACATGTATTGCACACCGAGAAAATCGGCTTCCGATTCAAAGCTGCGGGTGAACTTTAGAAACCCCATCGGCATGGCCAGACTAGCCACATTCTGAACGGCATACCCGATGCCCCCGCCAACAAAAATCAGCGGGATGGAAGCCAAGTTCAAGAGCTGACCGCGGGACATTTCTCGCGCCGCATGACAGGCGGCCACGTGCGCAATCTCGTGCGCCATGACACCGGCCAACTCTGCTTCGTTTTCGGCAGCGAGGATCAAACCGGAATCGACGTAGAAAAAACCACCGGGAAGAGCGAAAGCGTTGATGTCATCGGTATCAATGATCTTGATGGTGAAAGGAACCTGAGCGTCAGAATTCCGGACCAGATTCTGGCCGACACGGTTAATGTACTCCGTAATGACGGGATCGTTGATCAGCTTGGAACTGGCTTCGACCTGTTGGGAGTACCCGCGTCCCATTTCGATCTGCTTCTCAAGGCTGTACCAGTTACCGATACCGCGTCCGCAGCCCACATTGCGATTGCCGACGGCGTTCACGTCACGAATGCTGCCGTCGTGCTTGATCTTCTTACCTTGGGTGGATTGGTCGGGAGGAGGATCGCTGGAGGTGGGAGAGTTATCCTGAGCAGACGCGAAAATCGTGAATAGAAGGAAAGTCCAGACGATAATAAGGACTGCTGGACGCCGCGGCATGCCCCACTCCGGGTCTAATCTTTACATAGTTAGAAGCCGAAAGATACATAAAAGTTAGCTCCAGATGCGGCGATTGGAGCCGGATTTGGCGGGTCGCAAGAAAACCCACCCTATCTCGGGACTGCGCTCGCGACGGGGGGGCAATCGCGTTAGGCTAGATTTTTACTGGCCGTAAACCGCAAGCGACTCGAGCACCTGGAAGCTGGAGTGCCAGCCTTGTCCGGTGGTGTTCGCCCAGGTCCCTTGCACGCCGCGAAAATTATCGTTCCACACACAATAGGTGTCGCTGGCGACGGGACGCACCACCACCCAATACTGAGTGTTGGCTTTCACCTGGATTCCGCTGTTTCCTTTAATCGTTTGCAAAGTGCAACAGCTTCCGAAAAGCGGCAGGTTGAGAAATGTCTCCGATGCCAGTTGCTTCCCCGGGATGCCGCTGTTGTCTTCGCTCAGGGAGACGACCACCCCGTTTGTGCCTTGCACATAGGTGACGCCGACCGAGACACCCTGGACAAGGTGGTCGGCTGTGGGCGTGAAAGCAGTTGCAACCGCCTCCGGCAACGGTTGTCCCGCGTCTGGCCCTAGAATTCCAACCCCTGAAATCGAGTTGTAGACCTGATCTCCTTGGCCCAGGTTGCTGTAGATGACGACGCTCTTCTCGGGCAAGTTCTGGTGATGCAAAGTCGAGAACGTGGGCGGTTTTACGAAAATTGCGTTGCGGCCGCCGTTGATGGTTATAGTTCCGTCACTGGCGGTTTGCGCGGTTGCTAGAGATGCCAGCGCGAGGACGACGAGGGCGCTGCCAATGACGGATGAGCGATGACGGATGGTAGGTTCCATTTGCTCCTCATGAGTTGGATTTCCGGGATTGCCCCCGAGATCGAGCCTGGGACGCGGTATTCAGCCCGGGTAGGCATTGTGACAATGCCGCTATGCGAGCGTCAAGAAGTGTTGTGTGACAAGTTGTAAAAAGAACGGGGTCGTGAGAAAGAAAATCCCCACCCAAGCAACATCGACTTGGGTGGGGCACCGTGTGGTTTTGTGAGGTCCTTCGCTCGACGAAGAACGTCTTGCTCAGGATGAGCGCGCGCGACTCCCGCTTGCCTTCGCTTTACTCAGGCTCGCTCACGCCGCGCAAGCGCGCTCAGTACATGTCGCCCATGCCACCGCCGTGGCCGCCAGGCATCGGAGCATTCTTCTTCTCTTCCGGAAGCTCCGAGATCAGAGCTTCGGTGGTCAGCATCAGCGAAGAGATCGAGCCGGCGTTCTGCAGTGCGGTACGCACTACTTTGGTCGGATCGAGCACGCCCGCCTTGACCAGATCTTCATACTCGCCGGTCAGAGCGTTGTAGCCGTAGTTGAAGTCCTTCGCTTCGGTAACTTTTCCGAATACGATGGCGCCTTCTTCTCCGGCGTTCTCGGCAATCATGCGCAGCGGCTCAGCAATCGCACGCTTCACGATATTGACGCCGATCTGCTCATCGCCTTCGAGCTTCAGCTTGTCGAGCGCCTGGACGCAGCGCGCCAGAGCGACGCCGCCGCCGGGGACAATACCTTCCTCGACCGCCGCGCGGGTGGCGTGCATGGCGTCTTCGACACGAGCCTTCTTCTCTTTCATTTCGGTCTCGGTCGCAGCGCCGACTTTGATCACGGCAACGCCGCCAACCAGCTTCGCCAACCGCTCCTGCAGCTTCTCGCGGTCGTAGTCGCTGGTGGTCTTCTCGATCTGGCTGCGGATTTCTTTCACCCGGCCTTCGATCTCGCTGTGTTTGCCTTTGCCTTCGACGACGGTGGTGTTGTCCTTGTCGACGGTGACCTTCTTGGCCTGGCCGAGATCGCTCATCTGGACGTTCTCCAGCTTGATGCCGAGATCTTCGGTGATGGCCTTGCCGCCGGTGAGGATGGCGATGTCCTGCAGCATGGCTTTGCGACGATCGCCGAAGCCAGGAGCCTTCACTGCGCAAACTTGCAGAGTGCCGCGCAGCTTATTGACCACGAGGGTGGCCAGCGCTTCGCCCTCAACGTCCTCAGCCACAATCAGGAGCGGCTTGCTGCTCTTGGCGATTTGTTCGAGCAACGGCAGCAGGTCCTTCATGGAGCTGATTTTCTTTTCGTGGATGAGAATGTACGCGTTTTCCAGTACGGCTTCCATGCGCTCCGGATCGGTTACGAAGTACGGAGACAGGTAGCCACGATCGAACTGCATACCTTCGACCACTTCCAACTGGGTTTCGAGCGTCTTCGATTCTTCGACGGTGATGACGCCATCCTTGCCGACCTTCTTCATCGCCTCGGCAATGATCTTGCCGATGGTCTCATCGTTGTTGGCCGAAACGGTGCCGACCTGCGCGATGTGGTCTCCTTGGACGGGCTTGGAGAACTTGTCCAGCTCGCCCTTCTCGCGCTCGCCTTCCTTGTTGAGCTTGCCGCAGATGAGCTCGACAGCCTTCTCGATACCGCGCTTCAGGGCCATCGGGTTCGCGCCGGCTGCAACGGTTTTGACGCCTTCGCGATAGATTGCCTGGGCAAGAACTGTAGCGGTGGTGGTGCCGTCGCCAGCGACGTCGGAAGTCTTGGACGCGACTTCGCGGACCATCTGGGCGCCGGTGTTCTCGAGCGCATCTTTCAGCTCGATTTCTTTGGCAACGGTGACACCGTCCTTAGTGATGGTCGGCGAACCGAATTTCTTTTCAATCACAACATTGCGGCCCTTTGGGCCCAGAGTCACTTTCACAGCGTCCGCGAGAGCATTGACGCCGCGGAGGATCGCTTGCCGCGATTCTTCTCCGTGTACGATTTGCTTTGCCATATTTCTCTTCTCCTAATTTGATTGCAGCGCTTGCTGCGAAATTTTCTTTTGGGGCCATCGCCAATCAGCTTCTAGCTCCTACTATTAGCTGTTAGCGAACGACCAACCACGAATGACCAAAGACTACTTGCGGCTGCCGGCGGTTTCCTTCTTGGCGGCGCCGGAGATGATCCCGAGAACTTCTTCTTCCCGCATGATGATGAAGTCTTCGCCGTCCAGCTTGATTTCGGTTCCGGAATACTTGCCGAACAGAATGCGGTCGCCTTCTTTTACATCGAGGGGGCGAACCTTGCCTTCCTCATTGATCTTGCCTTTGCCGACGGAGATGACTTCGCCCTCCTGAGGCTTGTCTTTCGCGCTGTCGGGAATGATGATGCCGCCACGGGTGGTTTCTGCTTCTTCCACGCGACGCACCAAAATCCGGTCGTGCAGTGGGGTAAACTTTGCCATGTGCAAACTCCTTTCCTTGAAATGAAGTGTTGTTTAAATTTGCAGGGATCGATCCCGCTGAATTCAGGGCTGCTAGCACTCAATATCAGCGAGTGCTAATTGTAAAAAGATGAGTGTGGTGCTGTCAAGTCAGGACAGCAACTCGGTCTGTAACTATATGAAACTACTACATAACATCCTGCTCTCAATCAACCTCGTTTTGTGCTCGGCAGGGCTCTGCTTCGCGGCCGATGCCGGAATCGATCGCCCTGCTTCATGGCAAGGTTTATGCCTCCCCCGGTGCGCCGCCCATCGAAAACGCGGTGGTGCTGCTAGCTGACGGCAAGATTGAAGCGGTTGGTAGTTGGGGGACAGCGCCCTGCCGTGCGGGTCAACTCGGGAACCCGGCTCGACTGCAAGGGAAAGTGATCGTGGCGGGCTTCTGGAACAGCCATGTGCACTTCGAAACGGGCTGGCGGGATGCTGGCGCAACCGCGGCCGATAAGCTCACCGCTCATATGCAGGAGATGCTGACCCGATGGGGGCTTCACCACGGTTTGGGATCTGGGCTCGGGTCCGTTCAATACCTTTGAGATTTCACGCGAGAAGTAGGTGATCCCATGTCTCGCAAAAACAGCGAGACATGGGGCACCCTACGAGAAACTGGAACGCAGATTAAGGTGTGACCGAGAACGGAACGTTACTGCGAAGACTGTAACCGGGACCAGTCACCGAGACTTTGCCGCTGGAGGCTCCGGCTGGCACGGTCGCAGTAATCAATGTGTCGGAAACGATCTGGAATGTCGCGGGCGTTCCGTTGAAGGTGACGCTGGTCGCCTGGTTCAGGTGGTTTCCAAGAATGCTGACCATCGCCCCTCCGCTTCCGACCGACGGCTGCACTTTGACGAACGGCTGCAGACCGACGGACAGGCTATATACGGTGCCGTCATCGTCGGTTCCCCCGAAGTAAGTGGTTCCATAGAAATTCCCGCTCGTGCCTTGCATCATCGCGCCGAAATAGTAATAAAAATGTTGAGCGAAACTGTACTCGGTGGTCAGAGTGCCATCGGGAGTGACCTTGTAAATGGTGCCCCCGCCGTTGCTGCCGCCCCCGAGCGTGGTGCCGTAAGCATTGCCGTCGCTGCCTGCGACGAGTACGAACGGGATGTAGCTGTTTGTGGCGCTGAAGCGGTGCAGGGTGGTGAGTACCCCGCTGGCGGTTATGGAGTATACGGTTCCCTCGCCATTCCCACCGCCTCCGGCTGTCGTACCAAGGAACACGCCTTTGGTTAACTCAACCAGCGCCGGCGTGGGATATGCACCATCGGTGTTGTGGAACCGGTGCAGGCTGGTGAACGCGCCGCTAAACGTAATCTTGTAGATGGTGCCGCATCCGCCGCCGGGGCAGGTCGAGTCCCCGCCGGCGTTGGTCGTCCCATACAAGTTGCCGTCGCTGCCCTCGATCAGACCGCCGACCGGGAACTCGCCGTCAGGGCAGCCGGTTTGCATACAAAAATTATGCAGGGTTTTGAACCTTCCAGTGGGGGTGATGACAAAGATCGTTCCGCAGCCACCACCTCCCGAGCATATTCCGGCTTCGTTGGCGGTTCCATAGAAGTTGCCGTCACTGGCGAGCAGGAGCGACCCATATGGACTGACCCCGTCGCTGATATCGAAGCTGTGCAGCGTGACCAGCGCGCCGCTGGACGAAACTTTGAAGATCGATCCATAGTTGTACAGGCCACCATTCTGGGTTGTGCCGTAAAACTCGCCATCAGGCCCCATCACTAATGTCCCGCTAGGATATTGACCGTCGCTGCAATTGGTTTGCGCACAGAAGTCGTAAATCGATCTCTCCTCGCCGGCTGCATTGATTTGGATCACATTGCCGCTACCATAGGCTCCGCCATCGATGGTCGTTCCGTAGAGATTGCCATCGGCGCCTTGCACCAGTCCGGCGTAAGGGTTAGCGCCGTCGGGTCCTGTAAAGCTGTACACCGTCGTAAAAGTCTGTGCGGCAACAGGCAGCACACTCACAGCACATACGAGCAAAACAGCGGATATTTTCAAAGAGACTCTGCTCATACCAATCCTCCGGGAGAAATTTTGCAGTTTGTACGACAGCGTTCGTGGCACCGTACTCCAGGTCGGACATGCGGAGCGAGGCGGGCCGCCGGAATTATCTTCCGCGACCGAATCCGCGTCAAGCGGGGCGCGCCGACCGCGGATGAAGCACGAGGTGTCCCTGTAAGGTTTCGAGGTCTGCAGCGTCTTTGGCCGGTTCGGTGAACACTTCCATCTCGACAGCGCTCAATAATGTCCTGGATGCCCAGAATCCAACCCCACTTGCAGAATGTAGTCCCGCCGCAAGTCCATCACCCTTCGCCTCGGGCGCGCAGTATAACAATGCTGATTTGTGGGCTTCCGAGATGCTCTGGCGCAAGAAACTCCCGCGAGGTGGCCGCGTTTAAACAGCCTGGCCAGCAGCAACTCCGGAAGCCCACGCCCATTGAAAATTGAAGCCGCCGAGATGTCCGGTCACATCGACGACCTCGCCAATGAAATACAGGCCCGGCACCTTGCGGCTTTCCATGGTTTTCGCGAATAGTTCATCGGTGTCGACTCCGCCAGCAGTTACTTCGGCTTTTTCGTATCCCTCGGTTCCAGCGGGAACCAGGGTCCAGTTGTGGAGCTGGATTTCGAGATTGGCCAATGCTTGATTGGTCCAGGTATCCGGTGCGTGCAATTGCAGCCAACGATCGGCAAAACGGCTGGGGAGAAATGCCCGAAGAGCGGAGCGGACCGCATCGCTTCGCGCTTTGCCGGCTGGGAGCTCGGCGATGAACTCACGACCTGGTGCGAGATCGATTGAAAGAGGATCTCCAGATGCCCAGTAGGATGAAATTTGCAGAATGGCAGGGCCGCTGAGTCCACGATGGGTAATCAACATGTTCTCCCGAAACCGGTGGTGACCCGCACTGGCCACCACCTCTGCGGAGACGCCGGCTAGATCACAATAGTGGGCTCGATCGTCGGTACCCAACACAAGTGGGACGAGCGCGGGCCGCGTTGGTTGAACTTTCAAGCCGAACTGCCGAGCGACTTCATACCCGAAGGCGGTCGCGCCCATCTTGGCGATGGAAAGTCCTCCGGTCGCGATGACCAGAGCGGGCGCACAGAATTCGCCACTCTTGGTGCTCACAATAAATTGTGAGGTGTCTCTGATTTCGAGGGGCGCGTGGTTGACGAGGATCTGAACTCCATGAGATTCACATTCCTGCTCAAGCAGGCTGAGAATGTCTCGAGCCGATCGGTCGCAGAACAGCTGTCCAAGGGTCTTTTCGTGATAAGGAATCCGGTACTTTTCGACGAGGGCAATGAAATCGGCGGGAGTGTAGCGTGCCAGCAGAGACTTCGGGAAGTGAGGATTGCGGCAGAGGAAATTCTCCGCTCCGCAATAAAGATTGGTGAAATTACAGCGGCCGCCACCCGAGATCAGGATTTTCTTTCCGATGCGGTCTGCCCGTTCGAGGACGATCACACGTCGTCCGCGCTTGCCGGCCTCGATGGCGCACATCAGTCCGGCAGCACCAGCTCCGAGGATGAGAACGTCACATTGGTGGGTCGAGGACAAGAAAAGAGGATACCGGGAAAGTGTCGAGGCCGCTCATTATCCCGTTGGCTGGCGGAGCATCAAGCAACGAGCGGCAATCAGAGAGTCAGGCTTCAAGTTTGACAAGCTGCGACAAAGGTGGCGCGAGGATCGCGAATCGGGGCAATTCGCCGCGAACCATGGCTACTTCGTCGCAACAATGCAGTCTCGGACAAACACAGCAGTCTCTGTAGAGCTTGTCCGGAATATCATCGCGGCGTGCCATGGAAAATCCTGACCGCAGAAAAAACTGTGGAATCCGGGTAAAGAGACAGACGCAGGTGACTTGGTGCTTTGCAGCCTGTTTCAAAAGTGCTTTAACAAGAAGTTGGCCTGCACCGTGTCCCTGGTGAGCGTGATGCACCATGATGGAGCGGATTTCGGCCAGATGCTGTCCGTAAAGATGCAGCGCACCACAGCCGATGACGCTGCCGCTCTCCTCGGCGACTACGAAATCGCGGACATTTTCGCAAATTTCAGCAAAGCTCCTCGGCAGCAACGTGCCAGTTTCGAAGTGCGCCGAGATAAGCTGGTGAATTCGTTCGGCGTCGGGGAGAACTGCCTCACGCGTGCGCATGGACGGTTCCTCGTATCGCAGAGATTTTTTGTTTGGCTTCGGCGAGAGCTCGTTTGACTCGTTCGGTAGCTGTTCCGCCCAGCACATTGTGAATTGCCAACACGGCCTTTACACTCAGCCGTGAGAAAAAGTCTGCGTCAAATGCAGAATCGATTTGGCGGAGCTCCGGCAGAGGAAGGTCTTTCAGTTCGCAACCCTTTTGCACGCATAATTGGACAGCCTTGCCGATCTGCTCATGCGCTAACCGGAACGGTACTCCTTTTTCGGTGAGATAGGTTGCCGCGGCAAAAGCATTCATGAAACCCGATTCCGCCGCGCTTTGCGTACGGTCAAAGTCGAACTGGACTTTTCTCATGAACTCAGCGAGCAGCGGCACAAGCGACATCATGGTTTCAGAGGCGTCAAACATCGGCTGTTGGGTTTCCTGCAGATCCTTGTTGTAAGCCATGGGCAGGCCTTTGAGGGAGACTTGCAGAGCTGCAGCATCGCCAACGATACGTCCTGCCTTGCCGCGAGTGAGTTCGAGAAGATCGGGATTTTTCTTCTGCGGCATCGCACTGCTTCCAGTGGAAAACGCCTCCGGTAGTTCAACGAATCTGAATTCTGAAGTGGAAAAGAGGATCATTTCTTCCGCCCAGCGGCTCAGATGCAGGGCCAGCAATGACAGCGCGTTCACGTACTCCAGGACGAAATCGCGATCGCTGGTGCTATCGATGCTGTTGGCTGTAGGGCCTTCGAAATCGAGCTCAGCCGCCATCGCGTTTCGATCCAGTGGCAGCGTGCTCCCCGCGACAGCACCACTACCGAGAGGGCACCAGTTCACCCGCTTGCGACAGTCTTGCAATCGCTCGATGTCGCGAAAAAGCATCTCGACATATGCAAGCAGCCAATGCGCCACCAGTACTGGCTCGGCTCGCTGCATGTGCGTGTAAGCGGGCATTACCGCATCCTTAGCCTGCTCCGCCCTTTCCACAAATGTCTCTAACAGGTCTGTAATCGAGCCACACAGTTGGTCGATGCTGTCGCGAACGTACAACCGCAGGTCTGTGGCAATCTGCTCATTCCGGCTGCGTCCGCTGTGCAGCTTCCCTCCAACATCTCCAAGTAGGTTCATTAGTTGCAGTTCCACAAAATGATGAACATCTTCTGCCTCTTCGTTGTTGAGGAATTCCGGATCTGTGATAGCTTTTTCCGCGATTTGATCCAGCCCACACTCGATTGATTTCAGCTCCTGGCCGGAAAGCACTCCTGCTTTCTTCAGTGCGCGTGCGTACGCGCAGCTGGCCTGGAGTTCGTATCTCAGAAGACGCTGGTCGAACGGAAAGGACCGCTGCCAGTGTTCAAATGCCGGATCGAGCGGCTCGCGAAAGCGTCCTGACCACATCTTCATTGCGCCACTCCAACTCGTGAGCTCGCGCGTACTCTCGACGGCAAGCCGACGATGCGGATAAATCCAGCCGCATCTTTTTGATCGTAACTGTCGCCCATGGTGAACGAGGAAAGATTTGTTTGATATTGCGAGAATTCACTCCGGCGGCTCATAACAGCGACGTTCCCTTTGTATAAGGAGAGTCGTACTGTTCCGGTGACTTCTTGTTGGGTGCTGGCGACGAATGCGTCGAGCGACTCGCGAAGCGGCGTGAACCACATGCCGAAGTAGACCAGTTCGGCATATCTCAGGGAAATTTGCTGCTTGAAGTGCATGAGGTCGCGGTCGAGGCAGAGTGCTTCGAGTTCCCGATGCGTGGTCAACAACAGGGTTCCACCCGGCGTCTCGTAGCAGCCGCGAGACTTAATTCCGACAAAGCGGTTCTCCACGAGATCGACTCGGCCGATGGCATTGCGACCTGCGATCTCATTCAAAAGCTCGACCAAAGAAACCGCATCCATCTTCATGCCGCCAACCGAAACTGGAACACCCTTTTCAAATCCGATCTCGACCTGCTCTTCGCGATCCGGCGCCTGCTGGGGAGAACGCGTCAGCTGCCAAGTGCCGGGTAGTGGCGCGTTTGCAGCATCTTCTAATTCGCCACCTTCGTGGCTGACATGCCACAAATTGCGATCGCGGCTATGAATTTTGTCGCGGCTGGCCGCGACGGGAATACCGTGCTGCTCAGCGTAATCGAGGCAGTCTTCGCGCGAGCTAAGATTCCATTCCCGCCACGGCGCTATCACTTTCAGTTCTGGAGCCAGGGCCTGATAAGTCATTTCGAAGCGGACCTGGTCGTTTCCCTTGCCGGTGCAGCCATGTGCCACACTGGTCGCATTCTCCCGCAGAGCGACCTCAACTTGATGTTTGGCGATCACCGGCCGAGCCAGAGATGTTCCTAACAAATATTTGTGTTCGTATACCGCGCCCGCCTGCAACGCAGGAAAAACATAGCCGATTAAGAATTCCTCGCGCAGGTCCTCAACTACAACTTTGCTCGCGCCAGTGTTGTAGGCCTTTTCGACCACGGCATCAAGATCGTCTCCCTGGCCTACGTCGCCGACCATGGCGATCACTTCGCAGCCGTAGTTCTCCTTGAGCCACGGAATGATGATCGAGGTATCGAGACCTCCGGAATAAGCAAGAACAACTTTTTCAGGCATGAGCGCTCCTCATTGGAAGGCGTCCGCCTCCCAGCAGTAGTGACAAAATAGCTTTCTGGATGTGCAACCGGTTCTCGGCCTGATCGAAGACCACGGAGCGCGAGGAATCGATCACATCGTGGGTGACTTCCTTGCCGCGATAAGCAGGCAAGCAGTGCATGAACACGGCGTGGGACGCGGCCTGCGACATGAGTTGATCGTTCACCTGGTACGAAGAGAAAATTTCCAGGCGCTGATCGCTCTCGCTCTCCTGCCCCATGCTGATCCAAGTGTCGGTATAGACGGCATCGGCGCCGCATACCGCCTCGAGAGGATCCTTGAATAACCGAATCGCCGCACCCGTCTCGGCGGCGATTTCTTCAGCATCGGCGAGAATTCGAGCGTCAGGGTGGTACCCCGGCGGGGTGGCCAAATGGATTGTGGAACCGAGCGACGCACACGCGAGCACCAGGGAATTCGCCACATTATTACCGTCGCCGATGTACGCCAGTCGCACGTTGCGCAAGTCCCCGAATTTTTCCTGCAGGGTGAAGTAGTCGGCGAACGCCTGGCAAGGATGCTCGATCTCGCTGAGCGCGTTGATCACGGGAATCTCGGCATATTCGGCGATATCCTCGACGGTGGAATGAGCAAAGGTGCGCAAAACGATGACATCGCACCAGCGCTCGACATTTCGTGCCACATCGCTGAGGGTTTCACGAACGCCAAGCTGGGTTTGGGTTTGATCAACAAAGAACGAAATTCCTCCCATGCTGGCCATTCCGGATTCGAACGTCAGGCGGGTGCGCAGCGATGGCTTCTCGAAAAACATCACCATCTGTCGGCCAGACAAAGCTCTGCGGAAATCCGCCGGGCGAGCTTTCATCAAGGTCGCGAGCCGGACGACGGCCTCGACTTCATCGGGGGTGAAGTCGCGGACCGATACAAGGTCACGCGCCCAGAACGCTCCCGGCGTTTGCATCTCACTCAGACGCGGGGGGCTGAATGGTTGACTGTTCATGTCTTTCTCCTTCGGGTGTGAGTGCGGACGAAATGCGGTGTAGGCTTCAGCGGTTCATGAGCCAGAGCCTCATCCAAGGCCGATACCACTTCGTCCACATGCTTTTTCTCGATGATGTAAGGTGGAAGGAATCGGAGCACAGTTTCGTGGGTACGATTAATGATGATTCCCTTCTCGAAAAGGCGAGCGACAACGTGCTTGGCAAGATCAGCCGAGTTCAGTTGCAACGCGAGCATCAGGCCCAAACCGCGCACCTCGGAAACCGATTGATGCTTTTCGGCAAGGGCACCGAGCTTCGTTCGGAAGTAAGCGCCCATCTTTTGCACGTTGGGCTGCAAATGAATCATCTGCTTGAGAAATTCGACTGCGACGGCACACGATAATGGCCCTCCGCCGAAAGTCGTGCCGTGCATACCGGGATGCATAGACAGCGAGGCTTTATTCGTGGTCAGGATCGCGCCGAGTGGCAACCCCGCCGCCAGCGGTTTGGCAACCGTGACAATATCGGGCCGAACGCCGAGATGCTGATAGGCGAAGTAGCTGCCAGTGCGTCCCAGCCCGCACTGAATTTCGTCCAGCATCAGAAGAGCGTCATGCTTCGCGGTAAGGTCGCGCGCTGTCTGGACGAATTGTTTGCTCACAGGACGAATGCCGCCCTCGCCTTGAATTGTCTCGAGACCCACAGCGCAAACGGTCCCATCGAACTTGTGCTTCAGATCTTCGACATCATTGAACTTGACGAAGCTGACGCCGGGCAGCAGCGGAGCAAACGGCATACGGTACTTAGCTTGACCAGTAGTGGCGAGAGAGCCAAAGGTTCGTCCATGAAACGAATTGTCTAGCGCCAGGATTCTCCATTTGGGTTTATGGCCGTTGCTATTGTGGAGTTGCGCATAAGCTCGCGCCAACTTCAGCGCGCCTTCCCAGGCTTCAGTGCCGCTGTTGCAGAAAAACACTCGGTCGAGGCCGGAGATTTGAGCCAGCCGCCTCGCCAACTCCGCCTGATACTCATGAAAGAAAAGATTCGAGATGTGAATCAGCTTTCCGGCTTGCGTCAAGAGCGTTGTCTGAATTGCCGGATGTTTGTAGCCAAGTGCATTGACGCCGATCCCGCTCAGAAAATCCAGATACCTCTTGCCGTTTGAATCCCACAAATACACGCCGCGCCCGTGAGTAAACAGCGCCCGGTTGCGCTCGTAGGTGGGAAGAAGCAGATCGGCTTCGGACCGCATAACGGAGGCAAGACTCATGCGACGAGCACCTCCGTTCCGCACTCCAGTTTTTCATTGAAGAAGAGCGCCAGCTTTTGCGCGGCTGACAGCGCGGGCACGATCCGGACGCGAGCAACTCCGCCACGCAGGGCGTGTTTGCAAGCTTCGAGCTTGGGCAGCATTCCGCCGGCAATCACCGAATCGCGCACCAGATCCGGAATCTGCTCGAGCCGCAACCAGTGCAAGACCGCACCGTCGGCGTCTTTCACACCGGCAACATCAGTGAGAAAGATGAGTGCACTTGCCTGACACGCCACCGCGATTGAAGCCGCGACTACGTCGGCGTTCACGTTGTAGTACTCACCGTCAAAACCAAGCGCCAGGCTGGCAATCACTGGAATGCCGGATTGCGCCCAGATTGCCTCGATCCATTTGGGATCCACGGAAACAATTTCGCCGACATAGCCCAAATCGCAGCCGGGAATGATCTTTTTCCGTGCGCGCAACGTCCGGCCGTCGCCGCCACATATCCCGACGGCGGATTGACCGGTTCCTCCGATTGCGGCCGTGAGGCTCTTGTTGATTTTTCCCGCCAAAACCATCAGCGCGACATCGCGCGTGTCGCTATCGGTTACACGAAGGCCATTCAAGAACTCGCTTGCCTTGCCCATGCGAGCGAGAACCCGGGTGAGCGTTACGCCGCCGCCGTGGACGATGGCGATTTCATGCTGGTCCTCGGACAGAGCTGCTATCGCCCGCACGCAGTCTTTCAGGATGGTTTTGTCCTCGAGCGCCGCCCCGCCGATTTTGATAACCAGCCTCACGCCAGGCCCTCCGCCTCGTTCCATCCGTTCATCAGGTTCATGTTCTGCACTGCTTGTCCCGCGGCTCCCTTGAGCAAATTGTCGACACATGAGACCAATACCAACCGCTGCTGGTCATCTGCCAAGCTGAAACCGATGTCGCAATAGTTGGTCCGCAGCGAGAACTGGATCTGAGGCAGTTGTGGTGACGGGAAAATGCGTATCCAGCGAGCATTCTTGAAGAACTCACGGAAACAGGAATCAACTTCGGCCGTCGACATGGGCTTTGCGAGATGTACGTAGATCGTGGAGAGAATGCCGCGCGGGATTGGCAACAAATGTGGGGTGAAGATTAGTTCCTGCGACCGCAGATCTAACTGCTCCAGAATCTCGCCGGTATGACGATGCCCAAAAACCGAGTACGCCGATAGATTGTCCGCAACTGAAACGAAATGCGTTTTCGCCGTGGGTTCCTTCCCAGCACCGGAGACTCCGGATTTCGAATCCGCAATAATTCCCTTCTGCCGATCGATCACGCCCGCGCATACCAGAGGAGCCAATGCCAAAATCACCGACGTTGCATAACATCCTGGGTTCGCGACCAGCGACGCATGGCGAATTTTCTCGCTCGCGAGTTCCGGCAGCCCGTAGACAGCCTGGTCCAACAATGCAGCCGTCTCAGGGGTGCCATGGAATCCATAGACCGCAGAGTGCGCCGGTGTTTTCAATCGCCACGCCCCGCTGAGATCGATGACTCGCATTCCCCGGGAGATTGCCTCTGGCACGAGCATTCGCGATACCTCGTGGGGAGTCGCGAGGAACAGCAGGTCCACGCCATGGTCATGCAGCTTGCCCCAAGAAAAGGGGTGAAGAGCATACTGGCCATTCCCGGCCAGTGCAGGAAATGCTTCCGCCAGAGTACTGGGTCCGGCATCGCCTTCGCGGCGCATCAACAAGGGCGTTGCAAGCTGTGGATGGCGAAGAAGAAGCTGCGTCAACTCGAAACCCGAATAACCGGTCGCGCCCAGCACAGCGGTTTTTAATGTGGCGTGCATCAGGCGAGCATGCCCTCGATGCGCGCTGCCAATCCGCGCGCTTGCTCCTTGTCGGGACAGACAATCAGGATGGTGTCATCGCCGGCGATAGTTCCGACCGTTTCGGGCCAGTCCTCCTCATCGAGGGCCGCCGCGACCGGTTGGGCGCTACCGATGCTGGTCTTGATTACCAGCAGGTTCTGTGCCGGGCGAACCTCAAGGACAAACTCGCGCACCAGCCGAGAAACTGGCGGCAGGGCCAAAGCTGCCACGTGTTCGCCCTGCGGCAGAGTGTATCCGGCGGCGGTTTTGCTGAGATTCAAGTCTCGAATATCCCGGGAAAGCGTTGCCTGCCCCACCCGGACGCCCCGCTTCCGCAGACTGCGCTGCAGTTCTTCCTGGTTGATGACGGGTCCAGCCCGTAGCAATTCGAGGATGAGCCGCTGGCGCAGTGTTTTATTCATAATGCATATATATTCACGTTAGTGAATAAATATGTTCTGTGTGTAATGGAGAGTGACGGCGATGTCAAGCGCAAATTTCTACAGACGCTTGTGCCGATCTAGATTCAGAGAATGAGATCGTGAGTTGGAGTCCGACTAAGGCAAGTGTCGGCTTGTCCTGAGGGATCGCAGGTGATGAAGGCGGCTAATCCAGCAGCGGCATTTCGCGGCCTCGCGCGGAAACTTCTTCAACACTTTCCACTCTTGAGTTCCGGATGAACAAGGCATGATCGAAATTGTTGACCGTGGGGCATACATGGCACGGGACCAGGTAAAGAAAACTTCCGGTGCGTGGAGCATTCTCGTGGCCTGCGAACGCCAGGGGCAAATGTTCCTCGCTCGGTTGTTTCGGAACCAGGTCCGGCCTGCCCATGACCAAACAATGTGGCACACCGACATCGACCGCAACTGTCTTGTGTCCGGCATCGCAGGTGACAATTCCCTTGCAAGGCTGACTGACGACGCGCGAGATGACGAGCGCAGCCGGCGCATACCCAGCGGGCAATTGCTGCAGGCTTCTCACGTCGCAGTAGACAACGGTTCCGGCTGACACCTGATGCATGAAATTGGCATTCTCGAATCCAGTAAAAGTAAGCGCCGGCTCAAGCGTAGGTGTGCCAGAGGTAATTACTTCCTTCACTTCGATCGCATTCGCTTCCAGCGTTGCGACCAGTCGCAGCAGACGAGCATAACCGGCATGCGCCTCGGCTGCGAGTTTGTCGTGGTCCGAGTGGTGCAAGTGGCCGTCGTAGTAGTGCAAACCGCGGAATTCCGTGCCTGAGTTCTGAATTGCTTTCGCCAAAGCCAGAATGCGTGGAGTGTCCTGCGCCTGAACCCCGGTACGATTCATGCCCGGATTGATATCGAGGAACAAGCCAACCCGACTGCCTCGCCAGGTTGCAATCTGATCATGAGATTCGATCAAAGCCGAAATCCGCACATGGGGCTGGTGATCAGCAATTTGCCGGGCCCGTGACGCGTTGGCACCAGCCAGTGGATATGCGATCAAAACATCGCCGGCGCCTGCCGCTATTGCCGTCTGAAGTTCCAACGTCGTGGCGCACTTGAATTTCTGAACGCCGACCTCGGTCAGCATATGCATGACGGCCCGGAGTTTCGCGGTCTTGACGTGAGGGCGCCAGCGATTCGGGTTTCCACCCATCAGATCGAGAGTGGTTCGTATGTTGCGTCGGACAATCTCAGGGTAGATTGCGAGGGCAGGCGTCATGACGCGGCTGAGGTCGCGTATCTCGTAATCCTGTTCATTCCACAAAGTAGAGGTGGAATTTGCGATGCAAGTCATCAACGACAATTATGCGTTAACTTTGCCGAGTTTCGGCGAAGTTTTGCTATGACTTCCGGCGCCACGACCCTCGCGCCAAGGCAAGAGCGGAAGTTAGTCTGGTGACAGCTCCGGGCGGGAGGGTCGGAGTCACTTAGGTATCGGAGTCGACAGTGAAGCTGGCTGGAGTCTGGCAGCCGAGGGGCAACAGTGGCGCGCTAGTTCAGCAGAAGGCTGGTAGGCGCGGCAGGACTCGAACCTGCGACCCTCTGCTTAGAAGGCAGATGCTCTATCCACCTGAGCTACGCGCCCATCATGCTCAATCTACCATGAGAAATTGCTGCGCTGCAGGGGGAATGGGGGGCGGTCAGTTTGATAAGGAAGCGAGCCAAACGCGCGAGCTCCCTCGCATCACTCGGGATTTCGGCGTGCGGCTCAGACGCCGCGCAGGCGCCCCAACTTCGCTGCGCAAAGGCGGCTTGCTCAGGATGACAACAAGCCCCTCGGCCAATTGCGCAGCGCGGGAAATCGAAATAGAGTAGGAGACCTGTCACTCCTTCCATGAAATTGCCGGGCTTTTTGCGCGCCATCGCTTCCCTGCTGGTGTTGATTTGTGTTTTAGCGGCGGTTTCGCAGATGCGACCGGCATCCGTGCCTACTCCGAAGTTTGTGGATGTCGCCAAAGACATTGGAATCACAATTCCGCATATTTCGTCGGCGGAAAAGCGGTACATCGTGGAATCGATAAGCGGAGGCGCAGGGCTTATCGACTGCGACAACGATGGCAAGCTGGACATTATTACCGTGAATGGATCGACGGTGGAGCGTTACAAGGCGGGCGGCGATCCCATGATCACGCTCTATCACCAGGAGGATGGGGTCAAGTTCGCGGACATCACGAAATCCGCCGGGTTGACCCGTAAAGGCTGGGGCATGGGTGTGGCGGTCGCGGACTATGACAACGACGGCCTGCCCGACATCTATGTGACCGGCTACGGCGGCAACGCGCTCTACCGCAATCTTGGCAATTGCAAGTTTGAAGATGTGACCGACAAAGCGGGCGTGGCGGCAGGCGGGTTCAGCACAGGAGCGGCCTGGGCGGACTATGATCGCGACGGCCGCGTGGATCTGTTCGTCTCGCGCTACGTGCATTTCGATATGACCCGGTTGCCGGATTTCGGAAAGAACGAAAAGAATTGCAGCTTTAAAGGCATTCCGGTGCAGTGCGGACCATGGGGGATGCTGGGGGAAACGGATTTGCTGTTTCACAATCGCGGCGATGGGACGTTTGAGGAAGTTTCGAAGAAGGCCGGAATTGACGATCCCGACAAATATTACGGGCTGGGGGCGGTGTGGGGCGACTACGACAACGATGGCTGGCCGGATCTGTACGTCGCTAATGATTCCGGGCCGAACTATCTGTACCACAACAAACATGACGGGACATTTGAAGACGTGGGCATGCTTTCGGGCGTGGCGCTGAGCGGAGAAGGCCTGCAGCAAGGGTCGATGGGTGTGGATTGGGGTGACTACCGGCATGAGGGGCGATTGTCACTATTCGTTACCAACTTCACTGAGCAGCCGGACACGCTGTATCACAATGCCGGAGCGCAAGGGTTCGCAGATGTAAGCTATGCCGCAAAGCTGGCGCGAGCGACATACGAATGGGTCGGTTGGGGGACCGGATTCATAGATATTGATAACGACGGCTGGCTGGACTTGTTCATCGCCAATGGGCACGTGTATCCGCAGATGGATCTGGTGAAAGGCGCGCCGCCGTATCACCAACCATTGCAGTTGTTCCGCAACCGGCGGGATGGAACGTTTGAGGATATTTCCAGTGTGCTTGCGGAAATTCCGGCGGCGTCGCGGCGGGGGGTCGCCTTTGGGGATCTTAACAACGATGGGAAAGTCGATATGATCACCGTCAATGTTGGTGAGCCTCCAACCGTGCTTCTGAACCAGAGCGAAACCAAGAATCATCGCGTGCTATTTCGGTTGATCGGCACGAAGAGCAACAAAATGGCGGTGGGGGCGCGGGTTACGGTGAAAGCCGGGAGTCTGGCGCAAATAGCTGAAGTGCGCGCGGGGGGAAGTTACCTCTCGCAGAATGATCCGCGATTGCATTTCGGGTTGGGCGATTCTGGCACGATGGATACGATTGAGATTCGATGGCCGAATGGGCAAGTTGAACAACTGCGGAATCTCCCTGCAGATTTTATTTACGCGATTGTGGAAGGAAAAGGCATACAGCAGAAGACTGCGCTCCCGCCGCTGTGATCAGTCGAGGTCGTGCGCGCTCCAGAGATTCAGAGTGCTCTGCTGAAATTTCAGCTTCCATTGGCCGCCTTGCTTCACCCAGGTATCGCTCAAGTGCTGATACCTTTCCAGGTGACTGCCGGGAAAAACAGCGTTGTAAGTAACGACTGCACACTCGTCGTCCAATTGCACAACTTTAAACTCATACAGAATTGGTGAGGGTTCGGGGTTCTTAGGGGGCTTGATGTCCCGCAGGAAATCCGCCGCTTCGGTGCTGCCCCCATCCCCTTCGATCGAGACGAAGTCCGGCGAGACAGCATTTCTGACATAGGCGGCGTCGCCGCGGTGCAGCGCATCCTGAAGTGATTTTTGCAGGTTGATGAGTTCCTGCTGGCTCGCGGTCGGTTGTTGAGCTGAGGCCGGGAAAGAGAACATTCCGAACAGCAAGCTAAGAATGAACACAACTTGAGTCTTCATCGACGGTCCTCTTGAGTTCTCGTCATTATCGCGCATCTTCGGTATTGAAACGAATTAATAAACGTGATTAGCTAGCTTCTTCCCGCTGGTGAAGTACAGCAGCGAGGTTGGTAGCGAGGGGCCCATTGCTATGATCGGTCGCCTTTTTGTAATTTCCGCCTTTCTTTCGTGCGTTAGTCTCTGCGCTCAAGTTCATCCAGCCAGTTCTGAAATTGCGCTTCGAGATGGATGGACTCTGCAAGCGTCGGGCAAGGTTGCTGAGTCCGGGGACGTCATTTCCAAAGCCGCATATCAGCCGCGGGGTTGGTATTCCGTTTCAGTTCCTACGACCGTAGTCGCAGCGCTGGTAAAGCACAAAGTGTTGCCGGACCCGGACTTCGGCATGAACCTGCGCCAATTTCCAGGGATGACTTATCCCATCGGTGCGAATTTTTCCAACTATCCGATGGTCGAAGATAGCCCGTTTGCCGTGCCGTGGTGGTACCGCAAAACGTTCACGCTGCCGGCCTCGGAGAAAGGCACAACGATTTGGCTGGATTTCAATGGCATCAACTATCGCGCGAACATCTGGGTGAATGGGAAGCAGATTGCGGATCTGAATCAAGTTGCCGGCGCATGGCGCACATACGAGTTCAATATCACGGATGTGGCACGTGCGGGCGGCGAGAATGCGGTCGCAGTGGAAGTTTGGGCGCCCGGGGAAGATGATCTCGCAGTAACGTTTGTTGACTGGAATCCGGCGCCTCCGGACAAGAACATGGGGCTATGGCGAGATGTGAAGATTCGCACAAGCGGCCCAGTCGCGCTGAGATATCCCACCGTGCTGACGCACTTAGACTCCGGTGATGCTGATCTTACGGTCACGGCGCAACTGAAGAATGCCACCAATCAGGTGGTCAAAGGGACGCTTGCCGGGAAAATCGAGGATGTGAAGTTCGAGCAGGATGTGGAACTGGCGCCGAACCAAACCCAGGACCTGACGTTCTCACCCGATCAGTTTTCGCAACTAAAGATGAGTAACCCGCGCCTGTGGTGGCCGGCTCAGATGGGAACCCCGAACCTTTATTCGTTGCACATGGAATTCGACGTCAATGGGCGCACTTCCGATTCCTCCGAAACGCGGTTTGGCATACGCGAAGTCACGTCTGAGATCAACCAGAGCGGTGGTCGTGTTTTCAGTGTCAATGGCAAGAAAATTTTGATTCGGGGCGGGGGCTACAGCGCCGACATGCTGCTTCGTTACGATCCGAAGAACATTCACGATCAGTTCGAATATGTGCGCGGCATGGGCCTGAATACGGTGCGTCTCGAGGGCAAACTCGAGCCGGATGACTTCTTTGAGCAGGCCGACCACATGGGAATCCTGATCATGGCAGGATGGTGTTGTTGTGATCACTGGGAACACTGGTCGAAGTGGCGTGAGGCTGACTATAAGATCGCCAAGGATTCTTTGATTTCGCAAATGTACCGGCTGCGGAGTCATCCGAGTCTGGTCATGTGGCTGAATGGAAGTGACAACCCGCCGCCGCCGGATGTGGAGCAAATGTATTTAGGGGTGGAAAAGCAGCTGATGTGGCCGAATCCCACTGTTTCGTCCGCAACCGCCAGGCCGACAGAACTCTCCGGACCCAGCGGCGTAAAGATGACTGGGCCGTACGAGTATGTGGCGCCGTCCTATTGGCTCGCGGATTCGCTGAGCCATCCCTCGCCTACTCCGTGTGGGGATGGGGGATGCGGTGGCGCCTGGGGCTTTAACACCGAGACCAGCCCCGGTCCGGCGGTGCCTCCGGTGGAGAGCCTGGAACGGTTTTTGCCCAAGGATCACCTGTGGCCGATCGATGAGTTTTGGAATTTCCACGCGGGAGGGGGATCGTACAAGAACGTAAACGTCTTTACCGATGCAATCGACCACCGGTATGGCAAAGCAGAAAATCTTGAGGACTATGCGCTGAAATCCCAGCTGCTGGCTTATGAAGGCATTCGAGCCATGTTCGAGGCTTATAGCCGGAACAAGTACACATCGACTGGCATCATTCAGTGGATGCTGAACAACGCGTGGCCATCGCTGATCTGGCACTTGTATGACTACTATTTGAGGCCAGCGGGCGCGTATTTCGGCGCGAAAGCGGCTATGCAGCCGCTTGATCCGCTCTACGGATACGATGACCACGCGGTGTGGCTGGTGAGCAGTGAATATCAAGAAGCCGCCGATCTCAAAGTCACAGCGAGCATTTACAACCTCGACATGACGGAGAAGTTCTCGAAGCAGGTCGAGGTGAATGCGGCTGCGGATAGCACGAATAAACTCTTTGAAATCCCAGAGATTACAGGCCTGAGCCCGACCTATTTCCTCCGGCTCGTAGTTCAGGATTCATCCGGCAAACTCGTGGGATCGAATTTTTATTGGCTGTCCACGACTGCTGAAACTATGGACTGGGAGAAATCGAATGGGGTGCGGACGCCAACCGCAACTTATGCCGATTTCACCGCCCTTCGGCAGCTGCCCAAGGTCAAACTTACCGTGGCGAGTACGAGCGAGCGCCAGGGCGAGAACGAACTTACTCACGTGACGCTGCAGAATCCTACAAAGAACCTGGCATTCTTTGTGCGGTTGAAAGTTGATAAGGGCAAGGGCGGCGAAGAAATCCTCCCCGTACTTTGGGAGGACAATTACGTATCGCTGCTTCCGGGAGAAAAACGCGAGATTACGGCACGATATCGTGTGGGCGAACTCGGAACTGCGAAGCCCTACGTCGAGATCAGCGGCTGGAACCTGGAATAGCTGCTACTGCGGCTCCTGAGTGAGTTGTGGGTCGGGAGTGGAGCCGGGCTCCAGTTCTTCGTGACGCTTCTCGCGGGCGGCATTCGAGGCTTCCGTATACTTTTTCATTTCCGCTTTGGCTTCTGAGGTGCGGCCGAGCCGCTGTAGAATCTGCCCGCGCACGTAATGAACACTTTCACTTTGCGGGGTTAACTTCCCTGCTGTATCAATTTCTGTCAGGGCTTGCGAAAGTTTGCTTTGGCGCAGGTAAACTCTCGCCAGCTGAAAATGCGAGCTGGAGAATCGCGGATCGAGCTGGAGCGCCTTACGAAACATCTTCTCGGCTTCCGGATCCTGCTGCTGCATGTAGTCAATGAGGCCGAGCTGATCGTAATCGTAGGCGATGTCGGGCTCAACGGCGACGTCCTGCTGAAATTGGCTCTTAGCCTGCTCCAGGTCTTGCTTCTTGATGTAAGCCATGCCGAGATTGAAATGCACGAAGGGCAGTTTGGGATCAGCTTTGGCCGCTTGCTGAAGCTCGGTGATGGCCTCATCGTATTCTTCACGATTGAGATGAGCCTTGCCCATAAGCAGGTGAAACTCAGGAGAATTTCCGCCGATTTCGACCAGTCGTCCCAGGGCCCGCTGTTCAAGGTCGGAACGCTTGGCCTGCCCCGCGGCAATGCCGAGCACATATAGGTAATTTAACTGGCTGGAGGACTGCCCCCAGAGCGGCTCGAGAGTATTGACCGCTTCCGAGTAGCGCTGATTGAAGAAATAACAAAGCCCGAGGAGATAGCGGGCCTGGTAAGAGTCTGGGTCATCGCGGAGCACAGATTGAAAAGGGGCGATGGCGCCGTGAAAATCATTTTGGCGATAGTAAACAAGGCCCACATTCAGCCGTATACCGGGAATTTCAGGTGCGAGGTGTTCCGCTCGATGCAACATCTGCAGGGCGCCGTGCCATTGTTTGCGGCGCATGAAGATGACGCCGAGGTTGGCATAGGCACCGGCGACGTTTGGATTGATGGCCAGCACGGCGCGGAAAGACCGTTCGGCGCTGTCCAAGTCACGCTTCTGCAACTCGGTCTGTCCCTGCTGGAACAGCTCGGCCGGACCGGCATTGCTATAGGCTGGGACGTCAGTCTTCGGGGAAGATTGTGCAACCGATGTCGCAAAAAGAAAAATCAGACAAGAAACTATTTGGAGGGCCCGCGGGCGAGCACCGAAAACTGATTTCATCCCGATCGTAGTCTGCGTCAGCAGGGATTGTTATTGCAAGTCGAGCGGCGAAGGCAAAGCGGATCGGCCTTCGGCAGTTCAGGCATTTTTCCGCTTGACTATGATCATGGACTTCCTCCAGTATTGATACGTTTTAATAGCAGGTTTTCAGGATTACGCGGAGTTGTGTCCTGCGCCGCATCGTGATGTGGGCAGTTCGATCTCGGGGTGAGATCGACTGAATCTTCTTAGAAGACTGGAGTCGACGATGAGATCCCGCCTGAGTTGGCTTTGCTCCCTTCTGTTTGCCTTGACCCTCACGACTTCCCTGCTCGCGCAAGATACGGCTTCGATCACCGGCACGGTAGCGGATCCGTCTGGGGCGGCAATCCCGAACGCGCAGGTGAGCGTCAGCAGCGCGGATAAAGGGATTAAGCAAACCGCGAGCAGCAACGGCAGCGGTGATTTTTTATTCTCGGCCTTGCCCATCGGCTCTTATGACCTCACGGTGACCGCACCTGGATTCAAGAAGTACCAGGCAAATGGCATCGTGCTCCGCGTCGCGCAGAAGGCCCGAGTGAATGTCGCGATGCAAGTCGGAACGGAATCCACGGAAGTGACGGTGCAAGGTACAAATGTTGCCCAGGTGGAAACTCAATCTTCCGACTTGTCGGGCACGGTGACAGGAAAAGAGATCTCGCAACTGGAGCTAAACGGACGCAACTTCACGCAACTGGTAACGCTGGTTCCGGGCGTGACCAATCAGACGGGGCAGGATGAAGCGCAAGTGGGCGTGAACGGCAGCGTCTCGTTCAGTGTGAACGGAGGCCGCATCGAGTACAACAACTGGGAACTCGATGGCGGCGACAACATGGATAACGGCAGCAACACTACCTTGAACGTTTATCCCAGCCTCGACGCTATCGCCGAATTCAAGGTTCTGACTTCCAATTACGGCGCGCAGTACGGACGCAACGGATCGGGAACGGTCGAGGTGGAGACCAAGTCGGGCACCAGCCAGTTCCACGGCGATGTTTATGAATTTGTGCGCAACGACGCGTTCAACGCCAAGGAGCAGTTCCAGGACACCGTACCGGCATATAAAAAGAACGATTTTGGCTACACCATTGGCGGGCCGATCTACATTCCTGGGATTTACAACACGGATAAGCAGAAGACGTTTTTCTTCTGGTCAGAAGAGTGGCGGCGTGATCGAGTGCCAAGTCCATTTCCCGTGACCAACGTTCCTACCGCTGCTGAGCGCGCAGGAAATTTCAGCGATCTGTGCCCGGGACCGGATTGTCCCAAAGACCCCAACACTGGTCTGCCCTTTCCGAATAATCAGGTTCCAGTGAACGTGAACGATCCGACGATCCAGGCGCTCGAGGCGCAGATTCCCCTGCCGAATGGCGGAGGGCATACCTGGACGGCTTCGCCCACGCTGCCGACGAACTGGCGCGAAGAATTGATCCGCGTCGATCACAATTTCACCAACAACGTTCGCGGGATGTTTCGCTATATTCACGATTCATGGGGCCAGATTTATCCCACCCCTTTGTGGACCAGTGGAACCAGCTTCCCGACGATTGAGACGAACTTCATCGGTCCCGGCGTTGGCATGGTGGCACGGCTTACTGCGACCGCCTCACCCACGCTGCTGAACGAATTTGTGGCGAGCTACACCACCGATCACATCACGCTGCTTCCGGTTGGCGCATGGAAGCGACCCGCCGGCATGACGCTTGGGTTATTTCCCAACAATGGCGGTAAGGTCCCTGGAATCGGGTTCAACGGCGGCATCTTCGGCGGAATTGCGGAAGACGTCGGATATCTGCCAAATGGACCGCTAAATTCGAACCCGACTTACACACTGCGTGACAACGTAACCAAGATTGTTGGCTCGCATAACTTGCAATTTGGCGGATATTTCGTAGCGGCAGAGAAAAACGAGGTACCCCAGCCTTCGTATTCGACCAATGGTTTTCTCACCTACGATATCAGCTCGCCGATATCGACGGGCAATGCGTTTGCGGACATGCTTTTGGGTAATGTTGCGCAATTCACTCAACAGAAAGCCGCGATCAAAACCTATAACCGCTACAAGATTCTGGAACCTTACTTTCAGGACGATTGGCACGCGACCAAACGCCTGACATTGAATCTGGGCTTGCGTGTCAGCCTGTTTGGGACATATTTCGAACTCCATCATGCCGTCTGGAACTTTGATCCAGCCCGTTACGTGGCCGGAGCGAGCGGCATCGATCCGACTACTGGTCTTGTCACCGGGAATCCTTACAACGGATGGGTTGATTGCGGGGTGACGCCGGGCGTGCCGCGCGGATGCATGCAGGGACACCTGTTTAACCCGGCTCCTCGATTGGGTTTTGCATACGATCCTTTTGGCGACGGCAAGTGGGCGATTCGCGGTGGCTACGGTATTTTCTTCGAGCATACGAATCAAGGCGAAGCCAATGCCGGCGTGCTGGAGCAGTTCTCGCCGGCTACGCAGACAGTCAACATCTTCAATGTATCTGGCTATAACAACATCGTGCCGCAGCCGACTGGCGCGACCAGCCCGCTGACGTTTACCTCGATCCCCGACAAGGTGAAGTGGCCGTACATACAACAGTGGCATTTCGATATTCAACACGACATCGCAAAGAACACCGTGGCCACGGTTTCGTACGTGGGCAGCAAGGGCACGCACCTCACCCGGCAATTCGATTTGAACCAAATTACGCCGGTGCCGGCCAGCCTCAATCCATACTTGGCAACCAACTCGCCGATCGGGCCGAACGATTGCAATACGCTGGCGAACATCGGAACACCGCAGGTAACGGCCGTGGTGAACGGGCAGACCATCAGCGGAAAAGCGGCGGAAAATCTTGATGTTGCGTGCGGAAACGATGCCAGCCCCTATCGGCCGTATGTCGGCATCGCCGGAATCACCCGCAAGGATCCGAGTGCATCGTCGATTTATCATGCGCTGCAACTGGGATTGCGGCACAACATCGGCGGCCTGCAACTCAGTGCGGCGTACACCTATAGCCACTCGATTGACGATGGCTCGGACTGGAGCGATGGCAGTTTGATTAACACGTACGACTTGAATGCCTTCCGGGCAAGTTCCAACTTCGATCAGCGGCACGTCTTCAATATCGGCTACGTTTATGATCTTCCCTTCTTCAAGAAGCCGGGGCTGGCGAACAAAATTGCCGGTGGATGGGAATGGTCGGGGATTACGACCATTCAGTCTGGAACGCCGTTCAGCATTTATAACGGCGGCGGCAATTTCACTCCGGGGGATAATGCTGGAGTCGGCAACACGGTATCGAGCGCGGGCTCTTGGCCCGATGTGGTGGGCGATCCGACCCGAGGCATTCCAAGCAGCGCGGGAACGGGATTCGGTCCCTACTTCTACAATCCGGCGGCTTATGTTGCGCCTGTCGGCTTGACGTTCGGCGACGCGGGCAGAAATACGCTGGTGAATCCCCGGCGCACGAATTTCGATATGGCACTGCTGAAACACTTTAAAGTCACCGAAAGCATGTACTTCGAATTCCGGGCAGAAGCATTCAACGTGTTCAATCACACCGAATGGGCCTGGCTCGGCGGAGACTCAGGTTCCGCGGCATCGAACACGCCATTCGGCAGTCCCACAAATACCGTTGTGTGTTATGGCGGTGCGAACCTTTCCGCCGACAATACACCCAACTCCAACTGTGCCGGCAACCCGCTCTTGCAAGCCAATGCCGTGCACAATGCAAGAATTCTGCAATTAGCATTGAAGTTCGTGTTTTAGAGCAGACTCGCAACGGCTGAGTAGACTGACTGATGCGAATTTTGTGCGGTTGCAGGCTGCAGAATTCCTTGCTCAGTGGGAGAAAACCTGAACCACAGAGGACACGGAGGAGCACAGAGAAGGGCTCTGTTCCCCACAACGTTCTGTCACTTTAATCTTTCTCTGCGAAAACTCCGTGACCTCTGTGGTGAGAAATTAGATCTGAGCCGCAGAGGTCACAGAGGAGCGAAGAGAAAAGCTCCCTAACCCGCGATTACCTCGTAGGGACGCATCATTTCGTTGTCGCCATGTTCGAGAATGTGGCAATGCCACACGTAGCGGCCGGGGAATCCTTCAAAGCGCATGATGATGCGCGTAACCATGCCGGGATCGGCGCGCACGGTATCCTTCCAACCTGCCTCGTACGGCTCGGGCGGAATAGCGGCGCCTCTGAATCTGAGGATGTTCTCGTTCTGATAGGCAAAAGCATCGAAGCGCCGGCGATCGAGAATCTGAAATCGAACGAGATGGAGATGAATGGGATGGGAGTCGTCGGTCAGGTTCATCAGATTCCATACCTCCACAGAATTGAGGGCGGGATTTTCAGTGACGGGCGCCGCCCATCGGGTGTTGTTCAGGAGCATGAGGACGGGATTTTGAACCAGATCGTCGACCTCGGCCAGCGTGAGGGTGCGGGTCTTGACGGGATCGGATTCCGCCAAACGAGGCACCGGCCGTAAGGTGTTGGGCAAGGAGCTTGGATCATTAACTTTGCCCTGCTTCACGCGAAACTGCATGATCGGCTGAACATCGTTTCGCAAGATGATCTCGGCCCCAGCATGTTCCGCAAAGTCGATGATGATGTCCGCGCGCTCCCCAGGCGCCAACTGAACCTGCCGGACTGGAACCGGCGCCGGCAAGAAGCCCTGATCGGAAGCAATCTGATGTAAGACATCGCCATTGGAAAGTGAAAGGTGGAAGAACCGCCCATTGGCGGCGTTGAGAACACGAAAGCGGTACTTGCGAGCGGCAACCTCGAGGTAAGGAAACAGTTTTCCGTTCACCAGAATCGCGTTTCCGAAGACCTCAGGCATCCAGGGCTTATCAGGGTAGTTCGAGACGGGATAAAAGAGCTGACTCTCCAGATCAAAGGTGCGATCGCAAAGAACCAGCGGGATCTCGTAAGCGCCTTGCGGAAGATTGAGGGAACTTTCAACCTCATCACGAAGGATAAAAAGGCCGAACAATCCAGCGTACACGTTCAGGCGGTTAATTCCCATGGCGTGGTCGTGGTACCAGAGCAGAGCCGCATCCTGCTGATTGGGATAGAAGTAAGTAGCGGACTTGCCGGGAACGTACCAGTCTTCGGGGTAGCCGTCACTATCGGGCGGTGTCTTTGCCCCGTGGAGGTGGACAACGGTGCGCACTGCGGGCTTGTCAGCCTCGGCACCGTGCAGATGATGATCGATTGGCAGGAAATGAGCCTTCGGCAGGGCGTTCACCCAATCCACCAGTAAACCTTCTCCACTTTTGGTTGTGAAAGTTGGCCCGGGTAACGCCGCGTCCATCCCCCAGAAACGGGTTGGCTTCATGTCACGATGGACTTGTGTATGAAATTCCCGCATTTCCATGCGGTAATAGGGAACCTTAATCCGATGGTCCGCCGGACTTGGCCGCGTCTGGCTGGAGCGGGCGATCTTAGGCATGGGAAGTGCGTCGACAAACTTGGCCAAGGAATTGGGATCGAGAGTCGGCTTACTGGGTGGAGCGGGAAAATGTGGCGCGGTTTGCGGCATCGCCATGGCAGCGGCTGCAAAGCTGGCCTGACGAACAAACCGCCGTCGAGTTAAAGACACTTATCCTCCTCCCGAACTGGTTGAAAAACACAGGCGGGTACACAGAATCTGGTACCCGCCCGTACACTGGCAAATAGTTGATGCCCACAACTATGGTGCCATTACCTGATCGGTGCGCCGGTCGTGGGGTCGAGGATGAGACGACCATTGGTTCTCATCGTTCTGAAGTTGAACATCTGGGTAATGGAGTTGGCAAGGGAATCGTACGAACCCTGGCCAATCCGCTGTCCGCTCAACCAATTGTCCTCGATGAAGCGCAACACTGAGGTCTGATCGGTTACGCTGTGGTCGACGAAGTTCTCCAGTGCGAACGGAGAAATGACGAGCAATGGCTGGCGCGGTCCATAGCCGCATCGGCCGAGCGCGTGGGCATTGCCGGGATCGATTCCAGGCAGCGCGGTGGCGGCAGTGCCGCAAGCGCTGGGTCCGGTCAAAGCGTCAGCCGAACCGGTGGATTGGTTCACAATCGGACCCATCTGGTGATCGTACCAGCCGTCCGAGTCGTCATACAGGATCACGACCGCGGTCGTGCCCCACTCCGGATTTTGCTGCAGAGTGTTGATCAGCTTGGTCAGGAGGTTCTGCTCGTCGATCGGATCCGAGTAGCCGGCGTGTCCGTCTTGATAGGCTTGCGCCTTAATGAAGTTCACGGCCGGGAAAATGCCGGCGCTCAGAGCATTAAAGAAGTCCTGCAGGTCATATTGGTGGTTTGCCGGGCCATTGTGTCCGATTTCGGAAGTCGATGCCGGCCGGGTATGGTTCGGGTTGGTGGTGGAGGTGTAGTACTGAAACCAGGCATGGTGAGGGATGTAGTCGTTGGTGGTTCCGGCTAGTCCAGTAGAACTGCGGCTGCAGCCGGTCGTGCCATTCGGGTTCTTGAGGTTCAGATTGAATCCCCCCATGAACGAACCCCAGGTGATGCCAGCGGCATTCAAGAGATCCCCAATGTTCTTGCCGCCCATGGTGACTTGGTTGCGCGTAGAGGCGGAGCATACGTCGCCAATCGGATCGGGATCGCCAATGACCGTCAGGGAACCGTCGCCTCCATCCACTTCGTCGCCCGTGCCGTTTAGAGTCGCCACCACTCCGTTGGTTTGACCGGAAATCAGGTTGATCGCACCCGGAGTGGAGGGACCGAACGTAGTGCTGTAGGAGTTATCGCTCATGGCGTAATTCTGCGCGTAATTCCACAGGGCCGTCACGGTGTTGCCGTCGAAATAGCCTAAGTTCAATCCGGTGGTGCTGGTTACGCCTCCACCCGGAGGTGGCGGACCTGCAGTTCCAACATAGAGCGGAAACAGATCGAGGGCTCCCATGTCAAACGCTTGCTGCTCGGCCGTGTAGTCGTGGTCCTGATCTGCCGTCACAGCTTGGGTCCGATCCAGACGAAACGGATTGGTCGCACCAGCTCCGTTTGCCGGGTTCAGGTTCGGGTTGTTGTTGAGCAGGGCGGGGCTGAAGCCATTTACGGTTGGCGTTCCTTTGGCTGCGTGGAACGCCGGCTCCCCCGGAGGGTTCGTAGCATTGGGGTAAGTACCGAAATAATGATCGAAGGAAACGTTTTCCTGGAAGACCACGACCAGGTGTTGAATAGGTGTTGCGGTAGAACCGGCGGCAGGTTGAGGCGTGCCATAGGCGGGTGCAACACACGGTCCCAGGCCGATAGCCAGCGATGTTACAAACGCCAGCAGTTTCCTGGGGGCGGCTGATGCTGTGATAGCTGCGAACATCTGCTCCTCCGTCCTGCAGCCAGTTGGAATGTGCATGAGACCGGCTGAGGAAGAGGAAACCTTATCGGGCCCATATTGCAGCCGTATGACTCGTAAATGAAAAATTGGTGAATTGCTAGCCCGGAGTTTGAGAGGTGTGCGTCAATTTCGTTGACAGACAACTACTTCAGCAGTTGCACAAGGCCGTAGATGAAAGCGGCCCAGAATATCGAAGAGATCGGCATGGAGAACATGAGTGCACGGTGGATGTCGCCGGTCATGCCAGGTCGAATATCAGTTCGACTTGTGCTCAGGTACGAACTCATGGCGATTCGAGGAGCAAATGGCCTACGAGGTTGTCAGGGAAGTCCCTAAACGCAAGGGGTGGAAACTGTAAACCAAGGGTGAGTTTTCCAACTTGCGTCACAAGCCGCAGGTGCACGAAGATAACGCTCGGTAGGCCTATCTCTTGCCAGGCAAGAAGAAAATTCCGGCGGATCGGACCATTTCCCGGTCGGCAGCGAAGTTGCGTCTGCTGAAACGGTTACGGTGCACCCTTAAATTCGAAAATAAAGCCCGGGCAGGCGGTGCCTGTTTAATCGCCGGAGTCGATGAAGTTGGGCGGGGATCTCTGTTCGGGCCGGTAGTTGCCGCTGCCGTCATTCTCGATCCGGCTTACCGCATTCGCGGCCTGAGAGATTCGAAGTTGCTCCCGCCCGAACGCCGCGTAGTTTTGGCAGAGCGTATCCGCGAACACTCACTCGCCTGGGCGGTTGCGGCGATTGATGCCGCACGAATCGACCAAATTAACATCTACCAGGCTTCGCGCCTTGCGATGCGGGAGGCGGTCACGCAGATGCAGCCCGCACCGGACTACCTCCTCATAGACGCTTTGCGCCTGGACTGCGCTGTTCCCCAGACATCCATCATTCACGGGGACGCCCTGTCGGCTTCCATCGCAGCCGCGTCGATTATTGCCAAAGTGGAACGGGACCGCATGATTTGCGAATGGGATCCGGTTTTCCCTGTGTATGGGCTTGCCTCCAATAAGGGCTACAGCACGCCGCATCACATTGCGGCCCTACGCGAGCACGGACCATCTCCGCTGCACCGGCAATCCTTCGCCCCGGTGTGGATGAACCCCGTTCCGCAGGAAGTGCTCAGCTTCATGCTGGATGAAAAGCCTGAGGAGGTGCTGGAGGAAATGGCGGAAGCGATTAGCGAGCCGGCAGTGTAGTGCTGGCGAGACTACCTTTTACTTCTTGCTACAGTGCAGAAGATTCCTCGATGCACTAGTTGACTTTCCGGGTTCTTCGACTGCGTCGGATCATTCGCAAGCGAGTGATTCGGCTTCGCTCAGGATGACAATTTTGGGCTTCAGATCGTGGTTCCCAGGCGGGTGCTAAAGTCGCGCGCTAATGCTCTTACCTCCTGCATTTTGGCTTCAGCGTCAGCCGGCAAATTCGGAGTTCTCAATGTCAGCTCGCAGGAAATGAGCATTGCGGTAATCCGGTCGCGCAACTCGTGCCGTAATGCTTGCTCGGCTTCTTTGCGGATAATTGCGAGTTCCCGCTTGCGACGCTGCAAAGCAAAGCGTAATTCCCGGACAATCCGTGGAATCCCGTTAATGGCAAAGTTCACATAAACGGGTACGGCAGAACCGAGCTGCTTCAGCAGATCATCAGTGGCGTCCACATTGGTTTCACACAAAAGCTGATCCAAGATGACGGCAGAGAATTGTCGTTCGGCGAGCTGGGAGGCGGCTTCCAGCAATTCCGAGCACGCAACCACGGGCTCGCCAAAAACGCCCTGGAAAGCCTCGCTTGAGTTTCTAGCATTCAGGAGAGACGAAACGATCAGAATCATGCAACGAATGTTGCACTTGGGGGACCGTTTCGGTTGAATGCAGAATGTGTAACTTAGCGATGCGGAAGAGCTGAAATCGGACCAGATCGGAACTACCTCGTTACAATTCAGACCAGCTGTGGTCCGTACTCTTTTAATTTTCGGTAGAGAGTCGTTTTGCCAATGCCTAAGAGCTTGGCCGCCAATAATTTGTCACCATTCAATTGGGTAATTGTGTTGAGAATGGTTTGCTTCTCAACTTCCCAGATCGACAAAATTTTCCCGTTTCCATTGGCCGGTTGCGGACTATGTCCGTTCGCCCCGGTCAGTCTGGTAGGAAGATCCGTGACCTGAATTTCGGAGGTGCTGATGATGGCGCAAGCGCGTTGCAGGCAGTTTTCCAGTTCGCGTACGTTTCCCGGCCAATCATATTCCAAAAGGCGCTTCATCGCCGTATCGCTCAAAGTAAATTCCCGACCGATGTCAGAGGATAAGCGCTCAAGAAAATGACCAACCAGCAGAAGGATATCCTGCCGCCTTTCCCGAAGCGGAGGCACGCGCAGGTTGAGCACGTTCAGACGAAAGTAAAGGTCGCGGCGGAAAGTTCCTTGCGCCACTGCCTGTTCGAGGTCGCGATTTGTGGCCGCGAGGATGCGGACCTGAATGGGAATCCGCTGCGTACTTCCTACTGGCCGGATTTCCTTCTCCTGGATCGCGCGCAGCAATTTGGCTTGCAGGTCGACCGGCATCTCGCCAATCTCGTCGAGAAAAACCGTTCCACCTTTGGCCATCGACAGCAGCCCTTCCTTCTGCTGGTTGGCGCCCGTGAAGGCGCCTTTTACATGACCGAAAAGCTCGCTTTCGATGAGAGTGGGCACGAGCGAACCGCAATCGACAGGAATGAAGGGCGCGTTGTGCAGCGGACCAGAGAAGTGTATGGAACGCGCCACTAATTCCTTGCCGGTTCCACTCTCCCCCAGAATCAACACCGGATGGCTGCTTTGGGCAGCCTTGGCAATCATGCGATAGAGCTTCTCCATCTCCGGCGCACTGCCAACGATTCCGGCAAATCCGCGACGGGATTTGATCCGTTCGCGCAGAACGCGATTTTCGGTTTTGAGACGCAGGTGGGCGGCGAGGCGCTCGAGTACGATTCTCATTTCGTCCATGCTGAACGGCTTCGGAAGATAATCGTATGCGCCGGTTTTCATGGCTTGCACCGCCGACTGCACGCTGGCGCAGCCTGTCCCCACGATCACCTCGGCCTCCGGCCAACGCTGCTTGATGCGGCGTAACACATCGACACCGTTTGCGCCTGGCAGTTTCAATTCGAGCAGCACCACATCCACCGCACTGGAGTCGAGTAAGCGGTACGCATGCTCGAGGGAGTCGGCAGCGAGCGCATGAAAGCCCAAGGATCGCGCGGCTTCGCGGCATGCTTCCCGCACCGAGCGATCATCATCAATGACCAGAAGGTTAAGAAGATTACTGCTCTCCGTATCGGCGATTACCTCAACTGGCGCAAGGGCCGTACTCATAGGCGTGTTTTCTCTTCCTGATTCCAGATTTTGCGTGATTTAAAGGTAGCGAGTACTTCGTTTGCAGGTTGCTTTGCTGTCTCTCCGGAACGCGATGCGGACGGAAAGGTTAGACAAATCCGAGTACCTCTTCCCGGTTCGCTATCCAGCTGAACCGTACCACCTGCTCTTTTCACGATGCTATACACGGTGGAGAGGCCAAGACCCGTTCCCATACCGCGCTTTTTGGTCGAAAAAAATGGTTCGGGTGCTCTGCGGGCCGTTTCCTGATCCATGTCCGATCCCGTGTCTGCAACTTCGAGTTCGACGAGGTCGCACGCACCCGCGACTGCAGGGCCGTGCAAACTGCGGTTGCGGGTGCGAAGCGTAACCTTTCCACCGTCAGGCATCGCGTCACGTGCGTTTAAGACTAGATTGAGGATGATTTGGTGGATTTCTACAGGGTCTATGCTCACCGGGAAAAGATCATCGGCAAGGTCAGTGACTACCTCGATGTTCTCGCCAAGCGGACGTTTCAAAAACTTCAGCATGCCGTCGATTGTCTGGTTCAACGACAACTGGCAACCTTCGGAAGCATCCCCCCGCGCGACGGACAGAAGGTGCTGGATCATGCTCGCACCCTGGGCGCCTTCTTGGCGGATCTCCTGCGCATAACGACGTAATGAGCTTTCTTTTTCCAGGCCCGCCAACAGCAGATCGGAGCAAAGCACGATCCCAGTCAGCAGATTATTGAAATCGTGAGCTACGCCGCTCAATAATCTTCCAACCGTTTCCATACGCTGAGCTTCAGACACGCCAGAGCGTTCACGATTCTGAACGGCAACGTCGGGTTGAGTTTGTGCCAACGCACCCATAGACAAACCTTCTCTATCGGGGCAGAACCTGGTTGCGCATTCAGCTTAAGAATTTCTGGAGATAAGTACCGTGACGGACGAACACCGACTTAAAACGGGAACCGGGTGCCAAACTGGAATCTATCGGGAACGCTAAATTATTGTGGTTTCAGGATAAATGCCGTTTGGAGTAGCGGCTACTGCGGCAAAGACAAAGATTTGAGCAGTCGAAAGGTAAGACGCCGGGCGGTGGAAAACTCGACATCAGGTTGCTTGGGGTTCAACGTGTCGCCTGCATCGTTCACTATTTGCAATCGGGCCAGCGATTGAAGGTGTTGTGTTTGAGTTGCGGCCGATTTTGGTTTTGCGAAAAAACTCGACGCGTGTAGCTGCACGGTTCGATGGTTGACGACGATAGAAGCAAGTCCGAGGCGCAGATATCCGGACTCCTTCGCATCGCCCGATTTTGCGGCCAGTACTCTACCGTTGACCATGCTGCCGCGAGGCAAGACTACTCGACCGGAGTTCATGATGGGTTCGTCCAACTCGGCCTGAAATACGTCCCCTTGCCGAGCATTCGTGCTCGACAAAGGCGACTGCAGGGAGATTACGAGGGGAGTTCCCGCGGGAACGAGTAGTGCGTGAAAGTCAGCCGTCGCGGGCAGTCGAGTTGTATTCGGGTCCGCGTCGAATGGCAATTCTGAGGCTCCGCGCGTGTCGGAAGGGACCCCATTTACCTGACGGCTACAGCCCCCCGCAGCGGCCAGTGCGGCGCACAACAAACACATCCGAGCGTGTTGCGACTTCGGAATACAAATATCCTGTCGAACAGGATTAGAAGCGCCAAGTAGCGATCAGGATGCCCCCCAACCACCGGTAGGACTGCCGTTATGCAGCAATTTTCGAGGCTTGAGTGCCAGCGGTCGAGCGCGAGAAGGATGTTCTGTCTGGCAAAAAGCTAGCGATTATCTGCAAAAGCCAAGTACGCTCCCAGACCGATTAGTGTCAGACCGGTGGCTTTGCGTTGTCGGCGGCGCAACACCGCCGAGGTGCGAAGGTGAGCTCCGATGGGCGCGGAAAGAAAAATTACAATCAGGTCGGCGGTCGTATTCAGGGTCACGGAAATGGTCCCCAGAAGCAGGAACTGCCAGAAGGCGGTACCGTGAACCCGGTCCACGAATTGGGGAATAAATGCCAGAAAGAAAATGGCGGTCTTTGGGTTCAGGACCTCGGTCGCAATTCCCTGCCACAAGGGATTGCGGCGAACCCCATTGGAAACAACTGGCAGGTCGTTATCAGCTTTGGCGGTCATGATCATGCGAATACCGAGATAAACCAGGTATGCCGCGCCGACATACTTCACAACAGCAAACGCTGTAGCTGAAGTAGCCAGCACAATCGACAAACCGGTCGCTGCCGCGACAACGTGCACTAGGCCGCCGAGAAAGGTCCCGGCCGCCGACAACACGCCTTCGCGGCGTCCGCCAGCAAGGCTGCGCGCCAGGACATACAGCATGCCCGGGCCGGGAGCGATCGCCAGCAGTGTAGCCGCGCCTAAAAATAATGCGAAGTGGTGCATGTCGATCATGAGTAGACGCCGAGGCAATCTACGTTAGCATGAAAACGTGGCGTCCACTCAAGCTCGTGCGCGCCAGGTCGGACTGGCGCGAGCGCTCTCGAAGCTCGGATATTGTTCGCGTTCGCAAGCGTTCGATCTGATCCGCGGTGGAGCGGTGCGGGTGAACGGGGCGATTCGTCGTAATCCCGAGAGCCCCGTACGCATGGGGGAAGACCGAATCGAGGTCAATAGCCATACGCTTGCCGCAGCGGAAAAATTGTATCTGATACTGAACAAGCCTCGAGGCGTGGTCACGACTGCGGCGGATGAGAAAGGCCGCGACACGGTGTACGGCCTCTTGCCCACCGATCTTCCCTGGCTCGGCCCAGTGGGTCGCCTGGACAAAGCCAGCGAGGGTCTGCTTTTGCTGACGAATGATTCGGAGTGGGCGGATCAAATCTCGTCGCCCAAGACTCATCTCGAGAAGACTTACCACGTGCAGGTCGACTCCATTCTCGATTCGGAAATGATTGAAGAACTCAGGCGCGGCATTTGGGACGGAGGCGAGTTCTTACAGGCGAAACACGTGCGGATCTTACGCGCTGGTGAGAAGAACATGTGGCTGGAGATTGTCCTGGATGAAGGCAAGAACCGCCAAATTCGAAGGATGCTCGCGGCGTCGGATGCCGAGGTTTTGCGGCTGGTGCGGGTTGCGGTCGGTCCGCTGCAACTTGGCGATCTCGCCAAAGGAGCCGTGCGAAAGTTGAGCGACGTCGAAAAGCAGAGCTTGGATGCGGCGATGAATCGGATTAGCCACCAATGGCACGATGGTTCACGAAGTCCTTTCAACCGCAGAGAACGCCGCGAGCGCAAAGAAGCCAAATCAACGGGAGGAGTTGAATAGAGAATTGACGAACTATTTGCGAGCTGATTTCTGATCGAGGAAAGGCATTTTGCAAGCGACCTTGGCAGCCAGTTCCAGTTGCTGCAAATCCTCAGGGGTGAAATCGGGCCCGGCTGCAGCCAGATCGAAAGCTTTGCGCGAGACCTGAATCACACCAATCACTTTGTTATCGGACCGGAGCACCGGAACCGACATGATTTTCTGGATCGCCGCTTGTTCTGATTGATCCTGTCCTTCGGTCGTGATCTTCACCGTCTCAAAGACGCGGGCGTGCTTTACCTTGGCGAAATTGTTGAACAACTGCGTCTTCTTACTGGCAGCCGTGTGCGCCGCGACCGAAGACGAACTGGAGATTGGGATCGATCCAGCGGTCTTGAGCTGCTCAGGAATTACAAACTTCAATAACCCGTTGTCGGCCCGCATTAACGCAACTTCACTGGTTCGAACGGCAAACAACTTGGCGAGCGCCGTACAGAATTGTTCTGGCGTAGCGGCGTGTTTGAGTACGAATTCGATCGACTTGTCAGGAGCGACCGCAGTAGCTGCGCCGGAGTTTTGCGAAGAATGCGATTTATCCGTCATAGGGTCGTTCAGTACGCAGCCGAAACGGCTGCCCACAACAACTCATGACTATGGTGACGGTTGGCAAGTAATCCGGCAAGTTACCTAGGTTACGCAGTTCAGCCTGTAACCAGCGGATAGCCTTTTTCCCGCCAGTCGCGAATTCCGCCATTCATCGAGATGACCCGCTTGTACCCCATTTTTTGCAGATTATCGGCAGCCAACGCAGAGCGAAAACCGCCGCCACAATAGAGGATCATCACTTCGTTGTGATCGGGGAACTTTTCTTCGATATCGCGTTCGATGATGCCTTTTCCGAGATGAATCGCGCCGGGCAAGTGATCTTTGGCGAATTCACTTTCTTCACGCACATCGACCAGGCGGAACTTTTCCCCGTGATCGAGTTTGGCTTTGACATCCTCGACCGTCGTTTCCTGCACGCGTTGTCGGGCGTCATCCACCAGCTTTAAGAATCCCGGCGAATGTTTGTGTGCCATGATTGCCTCCTCTTGATGGAGACAATTTTACTAACAGCTTTGGGAGGAGTCAGTCCAGCGGCCCTTCGACTGACAAGCGCGTAACCTTATTCGGCTGTTTGGCAGGGTGATTGACTGCGAAGATTGGCGAATTCTGGATTGCCCACGAGGGTGTGCAGCCCGGATTGCAGGTTTCGAAAATCCTCCGCAGTGAGGTCCTCGAACGCAAAGGGCTGCAGATAACCCTTGGTTGCCCACATCGGAAACAACACCAGGGCTTTGGCACGGACGGTTCTCTTGCCTACCTGAAATACCAGCTCAACTTTGATTCCTTCGTCCAAAGGCTTGGGCAGATGGAGCACGCCTCCGCTGACAGAAAGCTGATGTAAGGCAGCGTGCAGCTGGCGCCCGTTCTCCAGTAACACCAGCACCAAGGTAGTGCCCGCAAGCTTTACGCGCGGTGCACGCGGAATATCACTCCGATGGACAGATTTTGGCATTTTCATCTAACACTATGCCATTCGTCGTTCGAACACAGGAGGTTACCAATGAACACTGCGAATAGGAAAAAGTCATAGTCTGAGTAGTTTTCGGGTGACGGCGCAAAGTCATCTGGCGTGGCAGGCCTCGCTGAGGTTGGGGTCGCAGCGGGCATGGAAAATGTGGCTGGCAATCAGGTACCCGAGGACGTTGCCTATGAATAGGTCGGACGTCCAGTGATCGTGTCCCAGGAAACGGCCCGCAGTTACGGTCGCTGCCGCTCCGTAAGCAAGCATTTGCATCCAGGCATGGGGATACTCGTGAGCTAAAACCGTCGCCATGGCAGTTGTGAACATGGCATGCCCTGCCGGGAACGAGGTGTTCACGGAATGGTGCTTCCAGAAGTCGCCGTTATTTGTTCCGACCCCTGGCCGTTGGCGTCCGGCCAGCACCTGCATCGGCGTATAGACCAGAAATGTATTGGCCAGAGTTTCCAGTTCCAGTTCCCCCGTCTCCTTCAGGTGAGGATTATCGGTCTTGATCCCATAAGCCCACATCACGATCAAACTGCCGCCCAGCCCGCCCAGTGTCACATTCGATAAATTGCTGAAAGTGTCGTAATGCAGTTTTGGCACTTGGCGCTCGATGTGCGTGTCCGATGCGATCAAGGCCCCGGTGCCGCCTAATACCAGTGCATCCCATTTCAGGTTGGAAACTTTAAATGGTGCGGAGTACAGCTGCTTCTGATCTTCCAGCCCGCGTTTCACCGACCTGAATAAAAGGCCGTGATTGGAATTCTGCGATGCAGTCGTGCTATGGGTTGCGCCTGCAACGGCTACACCATCTGAGGTCTGAGCATTGAGAACGGCTGGAATGAGAATGGCGAATAAGAGTACGGGGATTGGCGAGGGAATGCATCGCCCAGATTTCACCAAAGTTCGCTCCTGCGCCATAAAATGGCGAGACTTAGGATGCAATCTGATGGAATACGTTGGAAAGAGAGCTTAGTGGATGCTTAGGGAGGCGCCGACGGTTTTGCCACCCACCAGCGGAACCACCGTCAGGTGGCTCTTGGATGCCTTGGAATGATGGTTGTAAACATAGCCACCGATCAAATAACCCACCGTGCCGCCGACCAGCACATCACTGGGAAAATGTTCTCTGCCGCCGAGCCGCTCAAATCCAGTGGCAGCCGCCAGGCTGTAAGCGGCGAGCTTGACTTCCCAGGATGGATACTCATCCGCGACAACATGGGCAAACGCAAAGGCAATCGCGGTATGCCCGGAAGGAAACGAATCTCCGGCCGGATAGCTCTTTCCTTCCGGCCAAAACTCCGCTGATTCCAACGGTAAACCAGTGCCGTCCGGGCGAACGCGGTTGGTGGCGAACTTCATCATCTCGGTGACGATTGCCGCATCGGCCAAGGCTTCGCCGGCCAGTAGCCCTGTCTCTTGAAGGTGATCATTGTGCGTAAACTGGCCGATCAGCCACGATGCGCCGACTCCGGCGACCGGCACATAAATCCCGGTAATGTTTGAGGCGGTGCGAAAAGCATTCACTTGGGACGGATCCGTACCGATCTCATGCAGCGCCTTGCGATCAAATCCGAATGAAGTCACCGTTGCCGCCGCAAATGGCAGAAACCATTTCAAATCTTTTTTCTTCATGTGAAATGGGCTGCTAAGAATGCCAATCTGATCCTTGGCGATCACCGCGGCACACCGGCCGGGTGTATGCAGATCACAGTCTTCCGACTGCATGGGAAACTGCTGGGCGACGGTCACCATTGGTGTCGCAAACACCAAGACGAGCGGCACGGCTAAAAACGCGAAATTCCTGGGGATTGCTTTGGAAGCAGGCAATAGACTCATTTACAGCCCAACATCGGGAGGAACTTGTATAACGATACCTGCATCCTTGCTGGCGTGCAACTGAGAGTCGCCGATTAGCCAATGTACTTACCTTGTGAGGCCCAAATCAGCATAATTGATGATATATTCCGATACAGGGGAGGGGTTCCGCATGGACACCCCGTACGGGTTGCAACTCGCCGAAAATTGCCTGATCTGCAAGCTCCGGCATTCCGGCTTCTTCTGTGATCTTCCAAAAGGGCCGCTCGAAGATTTAGAAAAAATCAAATACGCCAGCTCCTATCCGCAGGGAGCGGTCTTATTTCTCGAGGGGCAAGCGGCGCGTGGCGCCTACATTGTGTGCAGCGGACGCGTGAAGCTATCCACGACCTCGCGCGATGGCAAAACACTTATTTTGCGAATTGCCCAAGCGGGAGAGGTTTTGGGCTTGCATGCGACTGTCTCCGGGAAGCCTTACGAGTTAACCGCCGAAACGCTTCAGCCTTGCCAGTTGGATTTTCTCAAGCGGGATGACTTTATGCGGTTCTTGCAGAACCACGCCGATGCGTGCCTGAACGCGGCCCAGCACCTGAGCCAAAATTGCCAGGATGCTTACGAGATGATTCGCTCGTTGGGTTTGTCGCATTCCGTCTCCGAAAAAGTCGCGCGCCTGCTATTGGAGTGGGCTGTGGATGGCGAAACTACGAAAGATGGCATTCGCATCAAGGTTTCGCTTACGCATGAAGAAATGGCGCAACTGGTTGGCACTTCGCGGGAAACGGTGACGCGCGTCCTGGGAGAATTCCGCGAAAAACATCTCGCTCAGCTCCGCGGCTCTACGCTCATGATCCAAAACAAAGCCGGACTGGAGAAGCTCATCGGGGCGTAAGTCGTTCCGCAGCTCTGCTCGATCCCGCATGTCCGAGATAACACTTCTCTCTGCTGTCGAATTGGCGCAGCAAATCCGCGAAAAAAAAATTTCTTCCCGCGAGCTGGTGGATGCGCATTTGGCTCGCATTTCCGAATTGAACCACAAGCTGAATGCATTCGTGCAGGTGGATGAAGGGTGTGCCCGTACTCAGGCCCGGGAACGGGATGAGGCGTTGGCTCGCGGCGGCAATGTTGGCGCGCTGCATGGCGTGCCGATCAGTCTTAAGAGCTCGATTGAGGTGGCTGGTTTCCGCTGTGAGGCTGGAACGAAGTTGCGCAAGGGTATGGTCGCTACTGGTGACGCTCCGCTGGTATCGCGTTTGCGGGATACCGGTGCGGTGATTCTCGGGACAACGAATACGCCGGAGCTTCTAATGGCGTGGGAAACCGACAATCTGCTGTATGGGCGGACCAATAATCCCTGGGACATTTCGCGGACGGCCGGCGGATCAAGCGGCGGCGAGGCGGCAGCCATTGCCAGCGGCTGCTCTGCGGGTGGAGTCGGCAGCGATGGCGGCGGGTCGGTACGTGTGCCGGCACATTTCTGCGGGATCTGCGGGCTGAAACCAACGCCGGGCCGAATCCCTTCCACGGGCCACTTCCCTACCTCGGTTGGCCCGTTCGCTTTGTTGGGAGTCGTGGGACCGATGGCTCGGACCATGGGTGATTTGAAAATTCTCTTCGAGGTCATGCAGGGAGCAGATTATGGCGACACGTCTTCTGCGCCGGTGCCGGTGCGGTGGCCATCACGGCAAGAGCTGAAGAAGCTGCGCGTTGGCTATTTCGAAGATGATGGCCGGACCCCAGTGACCTCAGAGACTCGCTCCGCGGTGCGCACGGCGGCCGAGGCTGTGGGGCGGGCCGGCTTCGATGTGCGGCCATTTCGCCCAGATGGATTGGAGCACGCGCGTCAGCTTTGGTGGAAATTCTTTGGGGTTGGGGGCGCGATGCTGCTAGGCCCGATGACACAGGGTCATGAGACCGAACTCAGTCCAATCCTCAAGGAATTTTCCGGATGGGTGGCAAAAGAAACGCCGCACACAGCCCAGACGCTGCTCGATACCTGGATTGAGCGCGATGTTTTGCGCGCAAAAATCTTCGAGCAGATGCGGGAATATCCGGTGCTTATCAGCCCGGTCGCTTCCATTCCGGCGTTTCGTCATGGTGAGCGCAGTTGGACGATCGACGGCAAGACTGTCGACTATCTCGATGCCTGGAGCTATTGCGAGTGGTTCAACTTGCTGGGAATGCCGGCAGCGGTGGTCCCCGTCGGGAAATCGTCAGCCGGATTGCCGATCGGGGTGCAGATTTCGGCGAGGCCATGGGAGGAAGAAGTCGTGCTGAGCGTGGGCGAGCTTCTCGAGAACGAAATCGGAACCGCGCTTCGTCACCGAGCTCATTGAAGCCATCAGTCCAGGCAAACATCAAGCCCTGAGTGCGTGGAAACAAAAACGGGCCGACCTACGAACTGGAACTCTTCCGTGTATTTGGGTTGGCAGAGATGCCGCAGTCAGAGACGCTATGTATTAGAACTGCCCTAACCTCTTTATACTATTCCGCCGTTCTGCAGAAGAGATAACCTGTTCGATCAACATATTCGAGGGTCGATCGGGGTGGTCGGCCGAGTCGTCTTCATGCCAGGTTCAAGATTCATCCAACCGTTCTCGCGCCGGCTGTTGTCCGCGTGCGTGATTTTTCTCGCCGCTTCGGCCGCATACCTCTACACCTTCCCGCAGCCGAACGTTTTTTACGCTGTGATAGTGCTGCTGCATGCCGTGGTCGGCGTGATCGCGAGCGTCCTGCTCGTCATCTTTCTTCGCCGGCTGCTACGGTCGTCTGGTGGCCCAGCGAGCATCGGCTGGGTACTTTTGCTGGGTGCCGCGGTTTTCGGAGTAATCCTCATAAAAACCGGTACGCCGCGCTCCGAGTGGAACCTGCTGTATGCGCACATCCTGCTTTCGCTGGCCGCGATTGCGATTCTCTTCGCAGAGTGGGCTGGAAACCGGGGCTGGTCGGCAAATTTGGGCTTACGGATTGGCGTCACTGTCGTGGTGCTCGGCATTCTCGGCTTCGGCGCCCGCTATCTCCGCCAATCGCGCTGGCAAACTCATGCGCGCATCGAGAATCCGGCAGACTCTCCCGCTTCTATGAACCAGGAAGGCGACGGTCCGAACGGAGCATTTTTCCCCAGCTCCGCCCAGGTCTACGGCGGACAGAAAATACCCAGCAAATTCTTCATGGAATCCGACTCCTGCAAACGCTGCCATGAAGACATCTACAACCAGTGGTTCAGCTCCGCCCATCATTTTTCGTCATTCAACAATCAGTGGTATCGCAAAAGCATCGAGTACATGCAGGACACGATCGGCACCAAGCCCTCCAAATGGTGCGGCGGATGCCACGATCCGGCGGTGCTCTACAGCGGGCTGATGGACACACCCATCAAGCAGATTGTTCATCGTCCGGAGTCGCAGGCCGGACTGGGTTGCATGATGTGTCACTCGATTGCCCATGTGAAGAGCACGATGGGCCAGGCAGATTTTTATCTCGAATATCCCAAGCTGCACGAATTGGCGGCTACGAAAAATCCGGTGGTCCGATGGGCGCACGATTTCCTGGTGAACCTGAATCCTGAGCCGCATCGCCGAGTTTTTCTCAAGCCGTTTATGCGCAATCAGACCGCGGAGTTCTGTTCCAGTTGCCACAAAGTTCATCTCGATGTGCCGGTGAACCACTATCGATGGATTCGCGGCTTCAACGAATACGACAACTGGCAGGCGAGCGGAGTCTCCGGGCAGGGGGCGCGGTCGTTTTATTATCCGCCCAAGCCCGCGCAATGCGCCGACTGCCACATGCCGCTCATCCGCTCCGCCGATCAGGGCAACATCAACGGATTCGTGCACTCGCACCGCTTCCCTGCGGCGAACACGGCCTTGCCGACGGCTAACGAAGACGCGGAGCAGCTCAAAGTCACCGAAGATTTCTTGAAGAACAAGATTTTGAGCGTCGATATCTTCGCGTTATCTTCGGCGCGGGAGGAACTGAAACCTGGTGCGCGGGCGGAATCCGATCTGTCGACGGAATTTGCCGTCGGCGAAGAAGCGGAAACCAAAGTCAACCCGGCGACCGAAGGCGAGGTGCTGCCGATCACGGCGCCGCTGAACCGGGTTCCAGCGGCGGTAAGGCGTGGCGATGATGTGCGCGTGGATGTAGTGGTGAGGACGAAAAAAATTGGCCATTTCTTCCCTGGCGGCACCGTGGATGCCTACGACACCTGGCTGGAACTCAAGGGCACCGACGATAAAGGGCAAACCGTGTTCTGGAGCGGCATGGTTGAGGACAACGGCAAAGGGCCGGTGGAGAAAGGCGCGCACTTTTATCGCTCCTTGCAGGTGGATGCGCACGGACATCAAATTAACAAGCGCAATGCCTGGGCCACGCGGGCGGTTGTTTATGTTCACCTGATTCCGCCGGGCGCGGCCGATACCGTTCATTACCGTTTGCATATTCCCGAGAACGCCGGCAGCAAGATCACGCTTCATGCCCGCCTCTGCTATCGCAAGTTCGCCTGGTGGAACACGCAGTTTTCTTTTGCAGGAACGCCCGATCCCGCTCAGCCACATGCCGACGTTGCTCCGGCATTCGACGATACCAACTATGTGTTTACGGCTTCGCTGAAGGGAGTGTCGGCGAAAGAGGAGAAGATTCCGGATCTTCCCATCGTTGCGCTGGCCGAGGATGAAGTGACTCTATCCGTTCTCCCGCACAATGCTCCAGCGCCCCAGCCCGCGCTGGCACTCGAGAAGAACGACTGGGAGCGCTGGAACGATTACGGCATTGGATTGCTGCTGCAAGGGGATCTAAAAGGGGCGGAAGCGGCGTTTGAAAAGATCACTGAGGTCGATCCGGGGAATCCAGATGGTTGGGTGAATATCGGCCGCGCCGCAGTGCAGGAGGGCGACATGGCACGCGCGCGTACCGTGCTGGAGAAAGCATTGTCTGTAAGCCCTGATTTGGCACGAGCGCACTTCTTCTATGCGAAAGTTCTTCGCAGTGATGGAAACTACGACGGCGCCGCAGATCACCTCCGCAAAGTTCTAGTTCAGTATCCGCGCGATCGGGTTGCCCTGAACGATCTGGGGCGCATCTTGTTTTTGCAGCGGAAGTACGCGGATGGCGTCCGAGTGCTGCAGTCCGTGCTTGCCATCGATCCGGAAGACCTGCAGGCGCACTACAACCTGATGCTTTGCTACAAGGGCCTAGGCAATGAACAAGAGGCCCATGAACACGAGCTTCGCTATCTTCGTTTCAAGGCAGATGAGGCATCGCAGGCGATCACCGGGCCTTACCGGCGACTGAATTCCGAGGACAATCTTGAACGGCAAGCAGTCCACGAACACGTATCGGTACGGCTAAATTCTCACGGAGCGCCAGACGTCCCAGTCCGCGAGGCCGAGCGCAGCACAGGCCATTCGAAGGCCAGCTCTGTACCGGGAGGCTCTGAGTGATTCGCGCTTTTACGATCCTCTGTGTACCTCTGTGGTTGATTGCAGTTTCAGCCGTCGCCCATGCCCAAAAGATCACCCTCCGCGACCTCACCGCGGACGCCGGGATTCATTTCGTCCACAACAATGGCGCGTTCGGAAAAAAGTATCTTCCTGAGACGATGGGACCGGGCTGCGCGTTCATCGATTACGACAACGATGGATGGCCCGACATTCTGCTGATCAACGGCCAAGATTGGCCGGGCCACGCACAAACCACGCAGAGCACCCTCAAGCTCTACCACAACAATCATGACGGCACTTTCACCGATGTCACGCGCAAGGCCGGGCTCGCAATTCCGATGTTCGGGTTAGGTGTTGCCATCGGTGATTACGATAATGACGGCTTCGACGACATCTTCATCAGTGCCCTGGGCCAAAGCCGTTTGTTTCACAACAACGGGAACGGCTCGTTTACGGACGTGACCAAAGCCGCAGGGTTGTGGGGGCCGAACGAGTTTTCTACCAGTGCGGCCTGGGTCGACTACGATCGTGATGGCAAGCTCGACCTGGTAGTCGCGAATTATGTGCAATGGTCGATTCAGAGCGATCTTTACTGCACGCTGGATGGCAGTCATAAATCGTATTGCACGCCGGAATCGTACAAGGGAGCGTCCGCCCGGCTTTGGCACAACCTGGGCAACAGCAAGTTTGAAGACGCCACCCAGAAGGCGAAGTTTTACGACCCAACTTCGAAGAGCCTGGGTGTAGCGATCCTCGACGCTAATGGCGATGGCTGGCCCGACATTCTGCTGGCCAATGACACGCAACCGAACAAGCTCTACGTGAACCAGCGCGACGGGACTTTCGAAGAAAAGGGCGTCTCGGCGGGGATTGCTTTCAGCGAAGATGGCGTGGCGCGCGCCGGTATGGGGGTTGATGCCGCCGACTACGATCGCTCCGGCCATCCCAGCCTGATCATCAGTAATTTTGCGAATCAGATGCTCTCGCTGTATCACAACGAGGGCAATGGACTTTTTGTGGACGAAGCGCCGCGCTCGGAAGTCGGGCGCGCGACATTGATCACACTGGGCTTTGGCTGCTTCTTCTTTGATTACGATAATGACGGGTGGCCGGACATTTTTGTGGCTGATGGACATATCGAAGACGCAATCGAGCGAGTGCAGAAGCGGGTGTCTTATGCGGAGCCGCCGCACGTTTTTCGCAATCTGGGTGGGGGGAAATTTCAGGAAGTCACGGATTCGCTCGGCTCAGCATTCTCTGCGCCCAAAGTCGCGCGGGGAGCCGCATACGCCGATATCGACAACGACGGCGTCTTGGATGTTCTGCTTACGACGAACGGGGGAGCGGCACATCTCTACCACAACGAGGGCGGCGCGAATCACAGTTTGCGCGTAAAACTGGTCGGGACAAAATCCAATCGCGATGGCATTGGGACGGTTGTGCGGGTTGCCTCCGGCAAAGATCAGCAGTGGCAGATGCTCCACAGCGGCTCCAGTTATCTTTCACAAAGTGAATTGGTGCTGACTTTCGGGATGGGTTCAGCCACGAAGGTAGACGTGCTTGAGGTGCAGTGGCCTAGCGGCCAAACCGAAAAGCTTTCCAACGTGCCGGCGGGACAGACGATCACGGTTGAGGAAGGTAAAGGCATCGTTGGAAGCCGGTCGTACCGAAAAATCAAATAACAAACAAGAGGACACAGGGCGCAGAGAGAATAAAGATGAGCGACAAACCTCTTGTGTCACTCTGTGTCCTCTGTGGTTAACTAGGTTTCGCATGACGCGACCAAAGCTTATCTGGCTGGCTGCGATTTCAGTTGCCATAGTGTTGTTCGCGTCAATGGAGAACTCTCCACCCGCAGACAAAAGCCTGGAAGCCGCTCGGCTGAACAACCTCGGCGCGGCGTACATGAATCAGCAGTCGTTCGAGAAAGCGTTCAAGAATTTTGAAGACGCCGCGAAACTCGATCCCAAGCTGGAGATTGCCAGAATCAATCAGGGCATTGCGCTCCTGAATTTGGGCCGCATCGAGGCTGCGCAGCCGTTGCTGGAACAAGCGGTGAAGAGTGATCCACGTGATCCCCACGCCTGGTACAACCTCGGCCTGTTGGACAAAAATACCGGCGACGTGACAGCGGCAATCGATGCTTTCCGACATGTAACCGATATTGATGCGAACGATCCCGACACCTGGTATTTTCTCGGCGCTGTCTATTCACAGAACAAGCAATATTCCGATGCGATCGCCGCCTTTCAGCATGCGCTGAAGTTGAATCCGTTTCATGCTTCGGCATTGTTCGGATTGTCGCGCGCCTACCAGCAATCGGGAGACCTCATGCAGGCCCGTGACAATCTCACGCGATTCCAGTACATCACCCAGAAGAAGTTGGGCACCCCGATCAGCCTCGCGTATGGTGAGCAGGGAAAATATTCGCTCGCGGAAGAATCTCCGGCCGCTCCGCCCAAAGTTCCTGAGCAGATCAAAGTACAGTTCGTAGACGCAACCGAGAAGGCGGGACTCATTACAAAGGGCGCGCCTGTAAGAGATGATGTCGCCTCGTGGCTCGGCCCGGGCGCCTGCTTCCTCGACTATGACAACGATGGTCTCATCGACATTTTCCTGCCCGACGACGGCAAGGACACGGGCATGTCGCTGTATCACAACCTGGGGAACGGCAAATTCGAGGAAGTCACAAAGAAAGCTGGGCTCGATCCGACGCTGCATGGGATTGGCTGCACCGGCGGGGACTACGACAACGACGGGTTTGCGGATCTGGTCGTCACTCTCAACAACCGGGTGTTGCTACTTCATAACGACAAAAATGGAACGTTCAAAGACGTGACTGAGGCGGCGGGGATCAAGAGCAATGGCATGAACGTCGGTGCAACATTCATTGACTACGATCACGACGGCGACTTGGATCTCTACATCACGCGGTACAGCGAAGTTTTCGATCCGCGCAAGCCGTATCGGGTCTCGATGGCCAGGAACAACGTCGGAAGGAATTTGATGTTCCGCAACAACGGCAACGGGACATTCACCGATGTGTCAGATGCAATCGGCATAACAGGTAGCATGCCGAGTCTGGGTGCGGTGGGAACTGACTTCAACAATGATCGGGCGGTCGATCTGCTCGTCACGCAAGCGGACAGCACCCCATGGATACTTGAGAATCCACGCGAGGGCAAGTTCCTGCTGAAGGGGCCATGGGCTGCTCCCCAACCGGGAAACGACGCCGCGGTGACAACGCTCGACTTCGACCACGATACGTGGATGGATGTGCTTTTTAGCACTTGGCACGCTCCCGGGGTAAGTCTCTATCGCAACAATCAAGGGCAGACGTTCGAGCGAGTTCCTCTCCCCGGTACCAACTGGGCCCGCGCCTTCGGGATCGCTGCCGTCGATTACGACAACGATGGTTGGATCGATCTCGTGGCCGTAGGCGAGACGAAAGATGGTAGGGGGGAGGTCCGGCTTTTCCGCAACCTTGGGCCGGATGGGTTTAAAGACGTCACCAGCGACGTGGGTCTCGACAAGATCCAGCTGAAGAATCCGCGTGCTGTAATCGTTGGTGACTACGATAATGACGGCGCAACCGACCTGCTCATCACCCAGAACCACGGGCCGGCCGTTTTGTTACGCAATGAAGGCGGGAACCAGAACCACTGGCTGCGCCTAAACCTGAAGGGACTTGCCGACAACAAGAGCGCCATCGGAACGAAGGTGGAGGTCTTTTCGGAGGGTAATCGCCAGAAATTTGAAATTCCCGGATCAAGTGGATACCTGGGCCAGAATTCGCCATTCCTCACTGTGGGCCTGGGGACAGCGACGCAGGCCGATGTGGTGCGAATGCTTTGGCCCACGGGCGTACTGCAGGATGAAGTCGAAGTTGCCGCCAACCGCGATCAGAAGTTCATGGAGATCGACCGCCGCGGCAGCTCCTGCCCGACGCTCTTTGCCTGGGACGGGCAAGAGTACAAGTTTGTTGCGGACATGATCGGCGCGGGAGTAGTGGGGCATTGGGTCGGTCCGGGACAGCGAAACGTTCCTCGTCCGACGGAATATGTGAAGATCGATCGCAATCTGCTGCAGGAAAAAGACAATACCCACCCTTCCCAAAACCAGGAAAGGGCGGGCCACCCAACACTCAGCTTCCGTTTCATGGAGCCGCTGGAGGAAGCGGTTTACCTGGATCGGGTCAAACTTCTGGCTGTCGATCATCCGGCGGATGTCGACGTATATCCAAACGAGTATTTTGCCAGCAATCCGCCTTATCCGGATTTCAAAGTCGTCTTCAGCAAGGAGGCAAAGCCACCCGCTGGCGCATGGGATGAGCATGGGCATAACGTGCTCCCGGATCTGCTGGCTCACCGTTTCTTCGGCGATTTCGAAGTCCTACGCTTTGCCGGCTTCACAAAACTACACAGCCTCGAACTCGACCTGGGTGAGGCCTATCGCGGCGGGACGCTGTGGCTGCTGATGCATGGAGAGATCGAATACTTCAGCGCCACAGGCATGTACGCTGCCGACCAAGCGGGCCTGCAACCAATTGCCCCTTATGTTGAGGCGCTCGGAGCCAATGGAAAGTGGACGCGCGTCATCGACGACCTCGGTTTCCCTGCCGGCGGCCCGCGCACGATGACGGCCGATCTGACCGGCAAGTTGCCGCAGGGAACAAAACGAATCCGCGTTTGGACCAATCTGCAGATTTACTGGGACAACGTCCTGATCGACCGCACAGATCAGAAGGAGCAAGTTCGTATCTCGGAAACTCCGCTGGTTCGTGCTGATCTGCGGTTCCATGGATTTCCCCGGAAGATCGAGGGCAAGCCGCCGGGAAATGTGAGCTATGTTTACGAGCAGGCCAGCGCCACCGGTCCCTATACGCGTCCAGCGGGCGTCTACACGCACTATGGCGACGTGCTCCCGCTTTTGCGAGACTTCGACGACAAGCTAGTGATCTTTGGCTCGGGAGATGAGGTGGCGTTAGATTTTGATCCTTCCAAGCTTCCGGCCTTACCTTCTGGTTGGGCGCGCGACTATTTCTACGTGGCCCATGGCTACGAAAAAGACATGGATTTCTATGCCTACGATTTCTCGAGCGTCGATCCCCTGCCCTTCCGGTCGATGGGCAGTTATCCGTACCAGGGCAAAGCCTTTCCCCTTGACGATGAGCATCTGAAATATTTCCTCGAGTACAACACCCGCTACATGTCTGGAAACGAGGCCCGCGGCTACGCCTTCGATTACCCGAGTCAGCCCGACCGCAAGTAAATGTAAATTTATTCTCTTTTCCGGAATAAAAACCTACCTGCGTGGTTATCGACAGTGTGCAGGCAAATTGCCGTCGCATAAATTCTCGAAAATGAGAGGAATCCATGAAAGACATCTGGAATTGGTTGACGAATCCGCCCAGCCGCAGGACATGTCCAAAGACATTTTGAAATTTCATGTCGAATCGTGGAGCGCTCACGGCGTGCGCTATTTGTGATTGGCGATGCGAACTCAGCCGAGATCCAGCAATTGGCCGGTCTGCTGAAACACGCAGGAAACGGCTAACGTGAACTCTTCCGCATATTGACAGTGCCGCCATCGACATAATCCAATACGGCAAGATGGAAACCGCCTCTTCTGCTGCCCCCGCGCGGGTTGGACTCAAACGGACGCTGACCCTTTGGGACCTCATCCTTTACGGCATCATCGTTATCCAGCCGGTTGCGCCACTTTCGGTTTTTGGTGTGCTCAGCGACCGAGGGCGTGGCCACGTGGTCACCACGATTCTCATTGCTATGGTCGCCATGCTTTTTACGGCAATCAGCTATGGGCGTATGGCGCGGGCATATCCCAGCGCTGGGTCGGCGTTCACTTATGTGGGCCAGGAGATCAATCCGGCGCTCGGTTACGTGACCGGATGGAGCATGGTGATGGATTACATGCTCAATCCCATCATCTGTACGATCTGGTGTAGCCAGCAGGCGCACGTTTTTGCCCCAGGAATTCCCTATTGGGGGTGGGCGATCTTTTTCGCAGGCGTGTTCACGTTCCTCAACGTGCAGGGAGTGAAAACCTCGGCACATGTCAATACGGCACTGGCGATAGGCATGGGGGTAGTGGTTTCGATTTTCTTCGTGGCTGCGGCGCACTACTTGTTCGGCAGTCCGCACGATGGAGCCGCATTCTTCATCCGTCCTTTTTATGATCCCCAGTTATTCAACACCAAGGCTGTATTGGGAGCCACCTCGGTTGCGGTGCTGACCTATATTGGTTTCGACGGCATTTCGACCCTTTCGGAAGAAGCCGAAAATCCGCGGCGGAACATACTGCTGGCGACCGTCCTGACCTGCGTGGTGATCGGCATCCTTTCCGCGATGGAAGTTTATGCCGCGCAACTGGTGTGGCCGGCCTCGCAAGCGTTTCCTAATGTTGATACGGCTTTCACTTACGTAGCAGGCCGCGTTTGGCAGCCGTTATTCGTGATCGTGGGGTTTACGCTGATCGTGGCGAATTTCGGCTCGGGGATGGGCGCGCAACTGGGGGCGGCTCGCCTGCTGTACGGCATGGGGCGAAGCAGCGCGCTGCCGAAGTCTTTCTTTGGAGCGGTCGATCGCAAGCATCGCGTACCGCGGAACAATGTCCTGTTCATTGGTCTGATTGCTTTGGGAGGGGCGTTCCTCTTGCCCGCGATTGCTGGAGAAGCAACCGGCTACGAACTGGGAGCGAATTTGTTGAATTTCGGCGCACTCATTGCCTTCATGGGCGTCAATGCCGCCGCCTTTGTGCGTTATTTCCTGCGTGGCGACCACAAGACTTTGGGAAACTTCTTGCCTCCGGTGCTCGGCTTCGTGATTTGCCTGTTTCTCTGGTGGAATCTGAGCACAAAGGCGAGAATTTTCGGCGTCATCTGGATGGCGGTAGGGATTGCGGTGGGCGCGTGGAAGACGCGTGGCTTTCGCGGGAATTTGATTGATTTCGAGCTGCCGCCGGAAGAAGCCTAGGTGCTGCGCGTCCCCCTGTGTTCCTCCGCGTTCTCTATGCTCGAAAAAGTATAAAAACACGTCATTACGCCTCCGAGCCCCTGTCCAGTTGATAGTCTATAATAGTGAATTCCCCTGATTTCTCTGGAGTTACAAGAAGATGATTCGTTTTCTGCAAACCCCTGGGCCGGTCAAGAAAGTGATTCTTGGCGGCCTGCTGACCATCATTTGCGTTTTCATGGTGATTACGCTCGTCCCTGGTTTTGGCAGCTCCAATTTCTTTGGCACCAGTGAGCCGCAGCGCGGCATCGTGGCAACGGTCGCGGGCGATGACATCACCTCCCTTGAAGTCCAGAAAGAAGCCAAGCAAATGGTGGCGCGGCAGTTCCCCAAGGGCGGAGCCCAGGCCGCGATGCTGCTGCCATTTTTCGCCTCGCAGGCGGCCGAGAACCTCATTCAACGGGATGCCATTATCGCGGAAGCCCGACACTTGGGTTTGCGCGCCACCGATGACGATGTCCGGGACGAACTGCAGCACGGCCACTACGCCGAGATTTTCTTTCCTGGCGGTAATTTTGTTGGACAGGCTGCTTACGAAGAGCGCATCCAGCAGGCAGATTTGACAGTTCCGGCGTTCGAGCAGAGCGTCAAAAACGACATTCTTTTGGAGAAGATTCGCAGTCTGGTAGTTGGTGGCGCAAGCGTCACGGACGCCGAAGTTCGTGATTCATTCGAGAAACAGAATACCAAGATCAAGTTCGATTACGCCGTCATTCGAAAAGACGACATTCTCAAGAGCATACATCCCAACGACGCCGAGCTAAAAGCTTATTACGACCAGCATAAGGCGTCGTATGCGAACTCGATTCCGGAGAAGCGAAAAGTGAGCTACGTTCTGCTCGACAGTACCAAGCTCCAGAACGATATCAAAGTGAGCCAGCAGGACTTGCAGGCTTACTACGATCAGCATCGTGACGAATACCGCGTCCCAGAGCAGGTAAACGTACGGCACATTCTCATTAAGACTCCGCTGCCTGGGCCGGACGGCAAAGTTGATCAGAAGGGTGTCGACGAAGCCCGCAAGAAGGCGGAAGAGGTTCTGAAGCAGGTCAAGGCCGGTGGAAACTTTGCCGACCTGGCCAAGAAGTATTCCGAGGATACGGCAAGCGCCAAGGACGGTGGATCACTGGGATGGATTCAGCGTGGTCGAACTGTCCCGGAATTCGAAAAAGTTGCATTCTCTTTGCCCAAAGGGGGCACCAGCGATCTCGTCCAAAGCAGCTACGGGTTCCATATCATTCGTGTGGAAGACAAGCAGGATGCCCACGTGAAGTCGCTGGACGAAGTCAGAGCGCAAATCGAACCCCTACTCAAGCAGCAGAAGGCGACGCAGATCGCCGATGCGAGAGCGACCACGGTTTTGAATCAAGCTCGCACTTTGGGTTTGGACAAGGCCGCTGCCAATAACGGCCTGCAGGTCGTTAGCACGGATTTTGTAAGCCGGACCGATTCGCTTCCTGGCGTTGGCAATTCCGTTCAGTTCATGGACGCGATCTTTAATGAACCGGAGAAGGCGCCCCCAGATGAAGTTCAGTTGCAGCAGGGGTACGCGATCTTCAGCTTGCAAGCGATAAAGCCGCCGGCAACACCGACGTTCGATGACATACGTACTCGAGTCGAAAATGAATTCAAGCAGGAGCGCGCTACCACGCTGCTTTCGCAGAAAACCCAGGAACTCTCAGACCGGGCGAAGGCCAGCCACGATTTGAAGAAAGCTGCGAAAGAGCTGAATGCAACCTTGAAAACGAGTGATTTTGTCGCTCCCGATGGCCAGGTACCGGATCTTGGTTCGATGTCGGGGCCGGCGGCGGTCGCATTCACGCTCAAGCCTGGCGATATCAGCGGGCCGATTGACACCAACACCGATGGAGCGGTTCTGTCGGTGTTGCAGAAACAGGAACCGACCGAGCAGGACTTCGCTGCGAAGAAGGATCAGATTCGGGATGCAATACTGCAGCAGAAGCAGGAACAGATGTTTGGGATGTTCGTGAACAACGTTCGCACGCAGATGGAAAAATCCGGCAAGATCAAAGTCAATCAGCAAGAACTAAAGAGCCTGACGAAACAGCCGACGGGAGAAGATGAAGGCGAATAAAGTTTACTTCCGATTCTTCGTCGCAATGTGAAAAGGGCGCCTGCCCGCAATTCATAAAACCTAGAGAGATTCGTAGCGACCATGTCATTTCCTCGCTCCACCGGAATTCTGCTTCATCCTATATCTTTGCCTTCCCGCGGCGGCATTGGAGATTTCGGCCCGGCAGCCTACGAGTTTCTTGACTTCCTCGCGGCGGCGCGTCAGGGTTTGTGGCAAGTTCTGCCGCTGGGTCCTCCCGCGAATGGAAATTCTCCGTACTCTTCGACCTCGGCGTTTGCCGGCAACCCTCTTTTGATCAGCCTGGAAAGACTCGCAGAGCGAAACTGGTTGGATCACTCGGACCTGAAGAACCTGCCCGAATCGGTCGGGCGCATTGATTACGACGAGGTCAATGCGCACAAATTGCCACTGCTGGAAAAGGCTGCCCAGAAGTTCCTCGACAATGCTTCGGGTCCGGCAGAGTCTCGCTTTCAGGGTTTCTGTGGCGAAAATGCCTGGTGGCTGGAAGATTTCGTTCTGTACGACGCATTGCGGGACCGATATGAACGCCGTATTTGGAAGGAGTGGCCATACGCTTTAGCGCGTCACGAACCGGAAGCTCTTCAGCAGGCCCGGGCTGAACTGGCGTCTGAAATTGACCTGCGAAGAGTTATTCAGTTTTTCTTCTGGGAACAGTGGCACGCGTTGCGGCATTACTGCGCGCAAAAGTCGATCCGCGTGGTTGGCGATATCGCCATCTTTGTAGACTACGACAGCGCGGATATATGGGCGCAGCGTCAGCTTTGGCGCTTGCGGGATGACCTTGAGCCTGAGGTGGTGTCGGGCGTTCCGCCGGACGCTTTTAGTGCAACGGGGCAGCGATGGGGCAATCCGTTGTACAACTGGGAGGTGATGCGCGGGCGCGGATTCAAGTGGTGGGTGCAGCGCCTTCGCTGGGCGGCTCAGACGTGCGACCTGATTCGGCTGGATCACTTTCGCGGATTTGCGCAGTTTTGGGAAATCCCTGCGTACGAGGAAACCGCGATCAATGGCCATTGGGTGGATGGGCCGCGTGATGAGCTGTTCAACAAGTTGAAGCAGGAACTCGGTGGGCTGCCGTTCTTCGCTGAAGATCTTGGCTACATCACGCCGGATGTTCACGCATTGCGTGAGAATCACCACATTCCAGGCATGGCCGTCCTACAGTTCGGATTCGGTGATCCTGGGGCGCACGTTTACTTGCCGCATCGCCTGAACCCCGACCGAATTGTATATACCGGAACTCATGACAACGACACGACTGTAGGATGGTGGAATTCAACGGCAACGGATTACGAAAAACGCTCCGCGCTTGCGTATCTCGGGTGTTCCGAAGATGGCATCAACTGGGCGATGATTCGTGCGGCGCAAACCTCGCCCGCCAGTCTCTCGGTTGTGCCGCTTCAGGATGTTCTGGGCTTAGGTAGCGAGGCCAGGATGAACACTCCTAGCACGCACGTCGGGAATTATCACTGGCAATATCAGCCAGGGTCTTTGAAGTCGGAATTCGCGCAGAAGCTCGCCGCGTTGGCGGAAGTGAGCGACCGGTTACCGCAACAGCTTCCCATGCCACCGCACGAAGAGTTTCTTGCGTAGAAAAGCACTTCTTCGAGGAACGAAGGCGCCTGAAACCGGCCGGCGTTATGGCTTTTCCGGCTTCAATCTGCAGGCTTGGTGGACCATATCCAGGTTGATTCCAGCGGGCGAGAATTCGGCGATCTGCGGGCCCTCTTTGCTGTTGAATTCGATTTTGAAGACTTTCGCTCCCAACAATTCCCGTACGGTGTCCTCATCCATGGCGAGAAAATCACCGTTGACCCAGTTCCAGTTATGCTTGCTGTGCGAGTGATCGACGCGAACTGTTACTCGCATTTGCGGTCGTCCCCAAAAGCTTGCCCGGTTCGGTCCCGACATCCCCAAATTGGGATGAAAGTCGCCAAGCTTCAACTTGCCACCGACGCAGAAAAGCATGATCTCGGGACGGCGATCGCTGTTGTCAAGAAAATTGTCGGCCGGGAGATCAAATTTGACGCGCTTGTCGCCCGTCATCTTTTCTTCCTCTTCGTATTTTGTCCATTTGCCGCCGGCCGGCACGCCATTGTTCTGGGCCGAAGCAAATGCGGCCAGCACTGACAAAATTCCCAGCGTGACGCGCAGTCCTCTCATTTTGCGCTCCTTTACTGAAAGCTCGTCGCAACTCTCGCTGATTATATAAACCCTCATGCTGCTGAAAGTTGCGGGTTGTGGTACACGTAGCGGCAGGGAACAGCAGGTTCCCTGTAACTCACAGCGCTCCGAATGGCCAGGTGAAGACAGCTGCCGCTACCTGGTCATGAGACGTGCTGAGCTGCGCACCCAGAAGAGACATCTGGGCCTGCGTCGTTAAATTCGCGTCGAATCGCGTATAAAAGAAGCGGCAGATGAATCGAACTGCGACATTCCGGACACTGTCTCCGCAACGGCTGTGGTCGGTGTTGCCGCGGGTCGAGAAGTCCACGTTTCCCGACCTGTTGATGTTTGCTGCCGGAGTCGCCCTGTTCTACGGCATCCTCATCGTTGGCCGCACCTGGTTTGCTCCGTTCAATCCAGCGGTTGAGATTTCCCGCAGCCCAAGCGCGCTTCCGGGGTATGCGGCTCTTTCACTCCTGCGGATCACCATTGCGTACGTGCTGAGCCTGATATTCACGCTCGTGTACGGGTATATTGCCGCCTACAACCCCCGAGCCGAACGTTTCATGATTCCCCTACTGGACGTCCTGCAATCGATTCCAGTTTTGAGTTTCCTACCCGGCGTGATGCTCGCGATGGTCGCATTGTTCCCGACCCGGCAGCTGGGTGTGGAACTCGGAGCGATTCTGCTCATCTTTACCGGGCAAGTCTGGAATATGGCCTTCAGCTTTTATTCCTCGCTGAAGAGTATTCCGAACGAAATGCGTGAAGCCGCCAAGATTTATCACTTCAGTTGGTGGCAGCGCTTCACCCAGATGGAACTTCCTTTTGCCGCAATCGGGCTGGTGTGGAATTCCATGATGTCGGTCGCGGGCGGTTGGTTCTTCCTGATGGCTTGCGAAATGTTCGTTCTTGGCTCACGAGATTTTCGCTTGCCCGGCTTGGGCTCGTACCTGCAGACCGCGGCGAGCGCCGGAGACACGACGTCGATCTTGTGGGGTATAGCAACAATGATCGCAGTCATCGTGCTGCTCGATCAGTTGGTATGGCGTCCGGTAATCGCCTGGGCTGAGAAATTCAAAGTCGAGCAGATGGGGAGCACAGACACTCCCCATTCCTGGGTGCTCGACTTCTTGCGACATTCCCGCATTCTGGCCCAAGTGCACCGACGAGCAGTTTCCCCATTACGCGAATGGCTGATGGCGCGCTTTGCCTGGCACGACGATTCACAATCGCAAGTGCAAAGTGGCTGGAATGTCTGGGTGGTGCGAATCGTCGGGCTAGCGGCTCTGGGAGGCATTGCCTATGCGATAGTCCGAGTAATTCTCCTGTTGACCGGCCTGACTCAACCCGAAGTGACAGAAATCGGACTCGGCATGGGAGCAACTTTCTTACGCGTGAACGTCGCGCTGTTGCTCGGGGCTGCATGGACCATTCCGGTCGGGGTCTGGATCGGCTTCAATCCGCGTCTGGCGCGCGTGGCCCAGCCTCTGGCGCAAATTGCCGCGTCGGTTCCGGCCACGGCGCTGTTTCCGGTGGTCCTGTTGATTTTGATTCGCCTGGGTGGTGGGCTTGGCGTCGGCTCCATCGTACTGTTGTTGCTTGGAACTCAGTGGTACATCTTGTTCAATGTGATTGCCGGCGCGATGGCAATTCCCACCGATTTGAAAGAGCTTTGCTCCGTATACCACATCACCAAGTACGAACGTTGGCGCAAGCTGATTCTGCCGGGAATCTTTCCTTATCTCATCACCGGAATGGTCACCGCCTCCGGAGGCGCGTGGAACGCCAGCATCATCGCTGAGTACTTCCACTTCAAAGGGCAGACGTTTTCGACCATCGGGTTGGGCGCGACCATCAGCCAAGCTACAGACGTTGGAAATTTCGACCTGCTGATTGCGTCGACCATCGTCATGGCGGCGATTGTTGTAACGGTCAATCGGCTGCTTTGGCGGCGCATGTATCGGCTGGCGGAAACAAGATTCCGGCTGGAAACGTGAGCACGAAAAAACCGGGATCTTTCGATCCCGGCGTAGTTGGCAGGTTGCCCGGATAAGTCGGATGCTTGTTTCGCGCTCTTTGTTTCAGCGCTGAGCGCTGAAACGCACGGGAACTCGCCCCCGATCCTTCAATCGCAAAAGCGAGCGATCTCAGGATGACAGGCTAGGCGGTTCTTCTCGGCCGCACCGTCAAATCGCGCACCTGGGTCAGGATGCTCGACATCTGCATCCCATTCAGTTGCGAAACGAAAGGCAGAATCTCCGCGATGAACTGGTCTTGGATCAGTTCGCGGATCTCTTCCTGACGGTTGCGTTCGCCGCCACTCAGCAGATCAGGCACGGTCACCTCCAGTGCCTTAGCAAGGCGTTCCAAAGACGAGAGCGTCGGAGTGGCCTTCTCGTTCTCGATCTTGGAAACATAGGTTCGGGGCACCGACATGCGCGCTGCCAGTTGCCGTTGGCTCAGGCCGTTACGCAGGCGCATGGAGCGAATTGCCGCCGCCAGGTTCAGATGCCCGGGGCCATGGTGCATGGGCATCATTTGCGGCACTGGGGGCGTTGCGACTACCTCGGGTTCTTCTTCGTCTAACGGCGCATGGCAACGCCGGCAAAGGTCATTGGTTGTCCGGAATTGGACTAACAGGCAGTGATCGCAACGAACGACTTCCCTGGAATCTACTGGGGCAAGAGTCGTAGCCATCAGGTGTTGGGAGTGGCCAGAGCGGGCTTCCCTGATACCATATGCCGAACCAAATTAGGCACCCGGTATCAAACCTGGTGCGTAATCTGCGGCAGATAGCCTGTGGAAGTCAAGTAAAATCTCGGAGTGAGCAGCATAAACATTCCAGAAAAAACTAAATAAGCCAGCGAACAGCAGGAGAATACAGGTACAAAATCATGAATAATCCCGAGTCGGCGTGGTGTTTACTAACTGTATTCGAGTCGCGACTGAGAACAAGTACGTTGCCGATTCTAAAGGGTGCTCAAAGTGGCAGAAGTGCAGCATGAGCGCATCGGTAGCACAAATTAGCACAAACAAGTTGGAGAACACTTTCGGCAAACACCATCCGTCAGCCCGTCCCAGTTTAGACGATTACGATGGTCACATCTGAAGCCGTAAACGCTTAGATTCCCACTGCTAGTTCGTGTACTTCACTTTCCCCCCCTCTGGCCTGAGTCTGGTCGCCTTCCATTTCTTAACTCAAGGGAGAAGTAGTGTTATCCATTACGCCATTCGATCAGCCATGCACAACCCCGTCCGTCAATAATATCCTCGAACCGCATTACACGGTGAACGAAGTCGCGACCGCGATGAAGTCGTCGCGTTGGACCGTTGTCCGGCGGTTTGAAAACTACCCAGGCGTCATCAAGGGAAGTCTCGCCAGGGACGCGCACCAAGCGCCGGTATCAGGAGCTTCGTATTCCACGCAGCGTGTTGCTGCGCTACCTACACCAACGACGGTGCCGCATGAATTGGAGCGCGCGTGAGATCGCTGAGGAGTTGGGCATGACAAGAAAAGCTGTGGAACCGGTCGTTGCGGGTACCATCAGGCGAGCTGCGGCGACGGGGAGCGACACCCTGCTCTCTTTGTTCTCTTTGCGCCACAGGATGGTGGGGCGTAGTGAGCGCTTGTCAGCACAAGGAAAGTTCAGTCCCGCCACTCGCCACGCTTCCAACCTAAACCGAACTGCTTTCGGACCGGATCATAACCCGGGGAAAGCAGATCCCATGCGGGAAGATCGGCATCGGGTAGTTGCGGACTGAAAATAGATATGGCTTTGAAATATCCATTGTGAGTTCCTGGTTTCAGTTCTGGAAACGTTGCCATCCAGATACTGAAACCCGCTGAAGTAACAAACCGGTCAAGTATGTCGCGAACTGTAAGGTTTTCAAGGTGGAATGTAGCTTTGCGATCGCCAGCGCCAACGCCGAAGCTGCCAGCGCAACCGCCTGATTTGTTAGGAGCTGTCTCCATGTTGGCGAGATCCACTACCAATCGTCGGAGCCGGTTATTTGCATGGCCGATATACTCGGAAGACAACTGAAAATCTCCTATCGTGATGTTGAGAAAGTTCCGTTTGTCGTGAAAGAGTGCGTCCTTACTAACGTGAACCACGCCATTAGCCACAGAGAAGCTGTAGGGTGGCTCGACGGAGACTACATCCTCAAGAATTTCATGGACAGTGGTGCGAGCGTATGCAAGTTTGACGGAATGGAACGGCACCGAGGAGAGTTCCCACTCTATGCCCATCGGCAATTGGAAATCGTCCGAGATCTTTGCCAGAGCTTCCAGAATGTTATTCGCCGAGACACTATAGTTCTGAACAGCGGAACGGAGCTTTAGGTCGGTGGTCGATGATCTGGCATTTTCCGCATGGGCAACGGTCTCATGGAAGCAGATCAACGTGCATAAGAGGAGTAGCAAAACTGTACGTTGCATAAAGTCCTGACTGGCCATTCACAAGCACGCTTGTGCAATTGTAAGTAAGTGCCTTGATATCAGAAAACGCAAACGATTAATGTAAACACATGAAATCACACGACATAAATGACGCATGGAGATTGCTAACTGAGTTCACCCAATCGGAAAGTTTGAGAAAGCATGCTTTAGCGGTTGAGACCTGTATGCGCGCATACGCGCGGAAATTTGGCAAGGACGAGGAGCTATGGGGCACCGTCGCTGTACTACACGACTTCGATTACGAGAAATATCCGAGCTTGGAGGACCATCCATACCGCGGCAACGAGATTCTGAAAGCGCGGGGATGGTCGGACGAGATCCGGCGCGCCATCATGTCGCATGCCGAATACACCGGGGTGACGCGTGACACGCCAATGGAAAAAGCCCTGTTTGCCTGCGATGAGCTGGCCGGGTTTATTACTGCCGTGGCGCTGGTCAAGCCGGGGAAGTCGCTGGCCGAAGTCGATGCGAAGTCCGTCCGCAAGAAGATGAAAGATAAAGCTTTCGCCCGAAGTGTGAATCGCGATGACATTGTGAATGGCGCGGCGGACCTCGGCGTTGACCTGGCAGAACACATCGCATTTTGTATCGAGGCGATGAAGGGCATTGCAGATAAGCTGGGACTGGATGGGAGCGCGGCGAAAGCGTCGTGAAGTTGGTAGGGCACGCTTTACCCATGCCGTTGTAGGAGATTCAATTGGCAGGGCACGGCTTTAGCCGTGCCGTTAGGCAATCCTGGAAAACGGGAGCTTCAGCCCCTGCACCGAATCTTCGGATCTAAGCGCCTGCGCCGGCTGCGGCTGCCTTCGGTTTTTCCGGTTCGCTGAGTTTTACCAGCGCCTGGCTCTGCGGCTTCTCCTGTTTCGCCGATCCAGTGCGCACCTCGACGTTGCCTTTCAAAACAGCGCCGTCTTCCACGCTGATGCGCTGCGAGACGACGTCGCCCACCAGCGAACCTTCAGAACGAATGTCGAGCCGATCGGTGCATTGAATATTGCCTTTCACCGAGCCCATAATGACGACTTCCTTCGCGCTGATATTCGCGCTGACGCTGCCATAACGCCCAACTGTGACCCGTTGATCGCTCACCTGCAGCGAACCTTCGATCTTGCCGTCTATGTAGATCGGCTCTGAGGCAGTAATCTCGCCCTTAATCACCAGCGAGCGCCCGATGGTGGTTTGTTCGGTCGGCGGTGCCACGGTTTTTACCGGTGTGTAGGAGGTTGACGGCGCGGGGGTCTTCGGCTGGTTCTGTGTCGGCTGCAGCATCGATTCTGTTCATCCTTAATGCGGCGCGGTTCAGACGTGCTACGCGCGGGATTTATGGAGCTTGATGCTGACTATCGCATGAACTTTCGTGCTGCAGCAGGTTACGGAAGATGCTGTACGGCTATCAGACTTCGAGCGTCTGGGCTAGTTCCTCCCATTCCGCGAGGAAATCTTTCAATGCGTTGCGGTGCTGTTCGAGTGCCCGGCTGGAACGTTCAGTTTCTTCAGCACTGACGAATGTCTGCAAGGCAATCTCACAGTCAGAAATAGCAGATTCGGTCCGGCTGATCTCACCTTCGAGTTCGCGCACTCGGTCCTCTAACTGCTTGCGCTTGATGGGATTCAGGCGCTTGGACTTTGCATCTGTTTGTTCTGGTTGCGCTGCTGGGCTTTTCCCGTTTGCCGGCTGAACTGGGGCAGTTGCCACTTCCATACTTTCTTGCAATTTCGCGGCGCCACCCTCCTTGCGCCAACGATAGTCTTCGTAGTTGCCCGGATAGACTTCAATCTGACCGCCGCCTACCTCAAATACGCGGGTGGCAAGGTTGTCAATGAAGTAGCGGTCGTGGGAGACAAACACAACTGTACCCGTATATTTCGACAGCGCCTCTAGCAATATGTCCTTGGCGCGCATGTCCAGGTGGTTGGTGGGTTCATCGAGCAGCAGAAAGTTCGCGGGATGCAAGAGCATTCGCAGGAGTGCGTAGCGATTGCGTTCTCCGCCGGACAGCACTCCAATTTTGTTGAAAACCTCGTCGGCTGAAAAAAGAAAACATCCGAGCAGACTGCGCAGCTCGGTTTCGGTGGACCTCGGTGACAGCGTCCCGATATCGTCAATCATGCGTGCATTCTGATCGAGCTCTTTGTACTGATCCTGGGCGAAATAATCCGGCTGCACATTATGGCCGAGCTTGTATTCCCCGGCTGAGAGCGCTTCCCTTCCCGCAAGCAATTTGATCAGCGTAGATTTCCCGGCACCATTTACACCGACGAGTGCGATCCGGTCCCCTCGCTCGATCATGAAGTTTACGTTGCTGAATACGTGTTTCGTGTCGTAGGACTTGGCGACTCCGGTAAACTCCGCAACGATGCGACCGCTTTGTTTTGGCTGGGGGAACGAAAAGTGAATGGTCTTTTCTTCTTCTGGGAGCTCAATTCGGTCCATTCTTTCGAGTTCCTTAATACGGCTCTGGACCTGCTTGGCCTTCGTGGCCTGATAACGAAACCGGTTGATGAAGACTTCCAATTGCTCGATGCGCTCGCGCTGGTTGCGATACGCAGCCTCAAGTTGTTCCTGTCGCTGCGTTTTCTGGGCAAGATACTTTTCGTAATTTCCAGGATAGAAATGCACGCGCTTGTTCCAGATCTCGACAATCTTGTCGACCGTCACATCGAGGAAGTAGCGGTCGTGAGAAATCAGAACGAAGGTGTACGGATAATTGGAGAGATATTCCTCCAGCCAGTTCCGGGCTTCGAGATCGAGATGGTTTGTCGGCTCGTCAAGCAGCAGAAGGTTCGGTTTCTCAAGCAGCAGCTTGGCGAGCGCGATCCGCATTTGCCAACCACCGGAGAACTCGTCCGTGAGGCGATGCCAGTCCTCCTTACCGAACCCCAGGCCCATGAGCACACTCCCAACCTGCGCCTCAATGGCATAGCCATCGCGCATCTGGAACTCATGCTGAATGCGATGGAAGCGCTCGGCCACCTGGGAATATTCTCCCGACGCTGGGTCGACTTCAGCCATGCGCGCGGTCAGTTCTTCCATTTCGTGCTCCATCTCGCGCAGCTCGGAGAAGACCGACATGCATTCGGCAAATACCGTTTGTCCGGAAAGTGATAGCCCCTCCTGCGGGAGGTAACCAGCGCTAATGCCCTTGCCTGTGCTGAGGGTGCCGTAATCGGGTGTTTCAACATTGCCGAGCATCTTGAGGAGCGTGGATTTGCCTGTGCCATTGGCGCCCACCAAGCCGACCCGGTCACGGTTGGTGATCAACCAGTCCACTCCTTCGAAAAGAAGCTTCTGGCCATACCGTTTTCCCACGGAAGAGAGCTGAATCATGCGCTATTCAATGTTCTCATGATTCGGCGGATGGAAGAAGCAGCGGTGTATGATGTCGTGAACTCGTTGATCCCATGAAGCTGCAACTTACTACCCGCGATGCCGACGGCATCATCATCGTCGACGCCGTCGGTCGGTTGACGCTGACAGATAGCAACACCCGCCTACGCGATCTCATTCACGTCTTCTCGGGCAACGGCCGCAAGTTCTTCCTGCTAAATCTCTCGGGGGTGGAGTTCATCGACAGCGACGGCATGGGCGAGCTGGCCCGCTGCTTCAGCACCGTGCGACAAAATGGAGGTGACCTGAAGCTCGTTCAGGTGAACGAGAAAGTTCGGCATTTGCTGGAGATCACACGGGTGATCACCCTATTCGAAGTCTACAGCGACGAGAAAGAGGCGCTACGCGCGTGTGGTACGCGCGCATAAGCGATTCGCCAAACTTACTTCGGACCCTCTCCTTGCGCGCCGCCTTCATCCGTAGTGGGAATCAGAATCGCCTGGATATTTTGTCCGGCCATCATCTTCTCGAAGTTAGCCAAGTCGGTTTTCTGCAGCTCCGACCAATGTGCGACCGTATCGTCGCTCTGCTTTTTCAATTTATCGAACGTCTTGTACTCCGATTCGGTTGGTGCGGAATCGGAGCCCAATCCGACGGCCATCGCTAATGCCGCCAGCTTGGCGTCGACCTTCTGCGGGTATGACAGCGAATCTTCATTTGACTGGACCTTTATCTGAACCAGATCGTCGCGAATCGCAACCATCTTCTGGTCGAGTTCTCCGGCCGCGTTCAGCACAGGCTTGGTGCTGACATTCTCCGGTAGGCGCTTTTTCAAGCCACTCAACTGAGCGCGAACGTCCTGGATCTGGTTGACAGTGTCGAAAACGCGAGTGAGTTCATCGCGAATTTGCAGCAGCAACTCGAACTGCTTTTGCAGATCGGCTTGTTGTACGTGAACGCGCGGATCTTCGACGACCTCGAACGGCGCAGTCTGGGTCTTGCCGTCCACGGTCAAACGCACCTGGTATTTTCCGGGGATTGCCATTGGGCCTTTGGTTCCCGTCTGATATTCCCACAGGTAGTAGTCCGGCACGTGGCTGCTGCCTTCGTAGCGGAAATCCCAGACAAAACGATTCAGCCCGGCATCCGGCTTGATTTGCTTCTCGGGTTTCTTGTCGTCGGGCCTCAGAGGCTCTTCCAGTTCCTCGGTCTTAGCGCTGGAATACTTGCGCACCACAGCCCCGTTGGGATCGAGTATTTCGATGGTGGTTTCGCCCTTCGGCTTGTCTTTCAGGAAGTAGTAGATGAGCGCGCCATCCGGCGGATTCAGTCCCGTCAGAACGGGCTTGGGCGACCCTTCGCCAAAGCCGAAGCTCTGATACCGGGTTGCCGGACCTGGCGTGTAGAGGTGCACGTCTTCCTTCGCTATGCCGTCCTGATACTGCCGCAGAGGAGAAATATCGTCGAGAATCCAGAATGCACGGCCGTGGGTTGCCAGAACTAAGTCGTTGTCTTTTACGACCAGATCGTGAACCGGGGTGGTGGGCAAGTTAAGTTTCAGCGACCGCCAATTTGCGCCATCGTCGAACGACACGTACACGCCAGTCTCGGTTCCCGCGTAGAGCAGGCCCTTTCGCTTGGGGTCTTCGCGGACCGAGCGTACGAAATCCTCATCCGGGATCCCCTTGGTGAGATTCGTCCAGGTTTTTCCGTAATCTCGCGTGATATAAACGTAAGGATGTAGATCGTCCGACTGGTGCCGGTCAACGGCGACGTATGCCGTGCCTGGGTCGTGTGGAGAAGCATCAATCTGGCTGATGCGGCTCCAATCCGGCAGACTCTTGGGAGTCACATCGGTCCAATTCCTGCCTCCATCGCGAGTGATGTGAATGAGACCATCATCAGCACCCACCCAGATCAAGCCTTTGGTGATTGGCGATTCAGCGATGGCAAAGATCGTGTCGTAGTATTCGGTACCAGTGTCATCGATGTCGATCGGACCGCCGGCTGGCTGTTGCTTGCTCTTGTCGTTGCGGGTAAGGTCCGGACTGATCGCATCCCAGTGCATTCCACCGTCAATAGTCCTAAATAAGCGTTCTCCGCCGTGGTACAGCGTATTTGGATCGTGCGGCGAAATCAGGATGGGCGAGGTCCATTGGAAACGATGTTCGAGAATGGCTGCGCCCCCGCCATCGGTGATCTCCGGCTGCTCGGCAATATCCTTCACCTGTCCGGTTTTCTTGTCGAAACGGGTAATCACGCCTTCGTATTCGGTGGCGTAAACGATATCCGGATCCGGGGGATAGGGCGCGATGTAGCCCGCCTCGCCACCGCCTACGTCGTACCAATCCTGGCGATCAATGACTCGCTCATTGCTGCGGCTCGCAATCGCCACCGTGCCGGAATCCTGCTGCGAGCCGTAAACATAGTAGGGCGTACTCGTGTCGGCAATGACGTGATAGAACTGCGCCGTGGGCTGATTGTTTTCCCGGCTCCACGTCTTGCCACCATCAAGGCTGACGGTTACGCCACCATCGTTGGAGACGATCATGCGGTTGGTATTTTTGGGATCGATCCACATACCGTGGTTGTCGCCGTGCGGCACGTGCACCTTGTTGAAGGAGTGGCCACCATCGGTCGATTTGTAGAACTCCACGTTGGCGATGTAAACCGTGTCAGGCGATTGCGGATCGGCAAAGACGTGCATGTAGTACCAGGCGCGTTGCCAGTTCGAGCGATCCGGATTGATGAGCTGCCAGTTCTCGCCGCCATCGTCGGAGCGATAGAGTCCGCCCTCCGCCGCCTCAATCAACGCATAGACGCGATCCGAATTCGAGGAAACTGCAACACCGATACGGCCGTAAGGTCCTTTGGGCAATCCATGCTCGGTGAGTTGCTTCCAGGTGGCTCCGCCATCATTGGAACGGTACAGACCGCTTCCGGGACCACCGCTGGACAAAGTCCAGGGCGTGCGGTGCGCTTCCCAAAGCGCCGCAAAAAGAATATGAGAATTGTGCGGATCGAAGGCAATGTCGATCCCACCGGTGTTTTCGTCTTTGTAGAGGACTTTGTCCCAGGTCTTCCCGCCGTCAGTCGTACGAAAAATGCCACGTTCGGCGTTGGATCCATAAACATGACCCAGTGCCGCCACATAGACCACGTCAGCATTGTGCGGATCAACAATGACTTTGCCGATGGCTCGGGTATCGTGAAGTCCGACGTTCTTCCAAGTCTTGCCGCCGTCGACTGACTTGTAGATCCCGTCACCGTGGGAAATATTGCCCCGAATGCAGGCTTCGCCCGTGCCCACGTACACCACATTCGGATCGGACTGCGCAACCGCGATGCTGCCGATTGCTCCAACAGGCTCGCTGTCGAAGACCGGGTTCCATGTCATGGCGCCGTCTGTCGATTTCCACACGCCGCCACCGGTCGAGCCGAAATAGTAGGTGTTGGGATCTCCCGGGATTCCAGCCGCCGTCAGCGATCTGCCGCCACGAAATGGTCCGATCAGCCGGTACTTCATCCCTTTGAATTGAGGGTCGCCTTGGTTCTCGGCCTTGTCGGGCTGAGCTTTCTGGTCGGCCTGCTGCTGATCAGCAACTTTGTGTTCTTTGGCAGTCTCACGTTGCGCGAAGCCGGTTGCGGCAAGGCTGAGCAAAACGCCAAACGTAAAGAGGACTCGAGGGATCGACGGCCTGGGGAAGTACATGGATCGCTGCTCCTGGGATTGTTGAGGCGTCCATGTTACAGCGAGGAGACACTCCGGGGAAAGTAGGTGGCCTCCCACCCAGGTCGTTTACTCTTCCTTCTCCAGCATCTGCTTAGCTGCCTTGAGCTCCTTGCGCTTGGCAGGGTCGACGGTGGGATAAGCAAGTTTCAGGGCATCCATAGTGTCGACGATAGCCGCAGCTACAACCAACCGCGTGAACCACTTGTTGTCGGCTGGAACCACATACCAAGGCGCATCTTTCGTTGCTGTGTGGACAATCATGTCTTCGTAGGCCTCGTGATAATCGTCCCAGCATTGGCGTTCCCGAATGTCCGGGACGGAGAACTTCCAGTTCTTCTCCGGCTGATCCAGGCGATCCAGGAACCGCTGTTTCTGTTCTTTTTTGGAGAGATTAAGAAAGAATTTACGAACCACAATTCCGTTCCGGGTCAGATAACTCTCGAAGGAATTGATGTCCTCGAACCGCTCTTTCCAGATATTTTTCGTGACAACGGATTCCGGAATGCGTTCATTCTTGAGAACTTCCGGATGCACGCGAGCGATGAGGACTTCTTCGTAATAAGAACGGTTGAAGATGCCAATGCGGCCCCGCTCGGGCACACGCTGCATCGTCCGCCAGAGAAAATCATGATTCAGTTCTTCGGAGGAGGGAGCTTTGAATGAGTATACCTGGCAGCCCTGCGGATTAACCCCCGACATGACGTGCTTGATTACGCCGTCTTTACCGGCTGCGTCCATGGCTTGGAAGATAAGCAGCACACCCCAACGGTCCTGAGCATAGAGCTTGTCCTGCAGGTCGGCCATGGAAGCGATGCCGCGTTCCAAAAGCTCTTTGGCGTGATCTTTGGATTTGAGATGTCCCGTGTCGGCGGAATCAAACTCCTTCAAACGGAATTTTTTTCCGTTTTCTATCCGATACCGCTTTACCAGCTTGCCGGCCCAGCTCATGCGCACCTCCGCGCGAATGCCGCAGATTGCAGCAGTCTATACCAGCCTCAAGAATGAGAGTTGTGATGAATGGACAGCCCCGCATCAGCATGCGGGCGCAAACGGAGGTTAATCGGCGGCGACGCTGGTAACGGCAGCAGCACCGTCGGTAGAGCGACGCTCCGCGCGGTTCGGCGGAAGGCCGGCATCGCGGATCTTGTACAGCAGGGCGCGATAGCTGATGTTCAGTGCACGCGCCGCTTGTTTGCGGTTCCAGTGGTGTGCCTGCAGGACTTTGAGGATAATTTTGCGCTCCAGTTCGCGCGTGGCCTGGCGGGTCAGCTTCTTGAGAGAGATCGGGCCGTCAACATTGATTTCAGGATTAAAAAACTCCTGATCACTGCGCTCCATCAAGTCGTTGCTGATGACATCCTCGCTTCCAAGGATGACGTAGCGCTTCATCAGGTTCTCGAGTTCGCGAATGTTTCCCGGCCAGTGATACTTCTGCAGAGCGGCGATTAACTCGGGCGAGAGACTGCGGGCACGGCAGTTGAATTTGCGGTTGTAGTATTCGAGGAAATAACTCACCAGCGATTCGACATCGCCCCGCCGTTCGCGCAACGGAGGCAGACGCAGGTTCACGACGTTGATCCTGTAAAACAGGTCCCGGCGAAACGTGCCGGTCTCGATTTCGGTTTCAAGCTGTCGGTTCGTTGCGCAGACAACACGAACTTCGACTTTCTTATCCTCCTGCGCACCAATGCGGCAGAACTGTCCATCCTGCAGCAACTGGAGAAGCTTCGATTGCAGCGCCAGGTCCAGTTCGGAGATCTCGTCCAGAAACAATGTGCCGCGGTGTGCGAGTTCGACACGGCCGGGCTTGGATCCATAGGCGCCGGTAAAAGCTCCCTTCTCATAGCCGAACAGCTCACTTTCCAGAAGCGTGCCAGGAATGGCGGGACAGTTGACTTTAACGAAAGGTCCACCTTTCCACGGAGAGAGGGCGTGAATCATTCGGGCGATGATGTCTTTTCCCGTGCCGCTTTCTCCATGAATGAGAACGGGGACGTTCGCGCTGGCTACCTTGTTCATGCGCGCGCGAAGAGTTTGCATGGCGTCCGAGCTGCCGAACACCACGGCTTCGGGCGGAAATTCGCCCAAGGATTGAACTAAGGAACTGAAGGAATTATTAGCTGTCTGGAAAGCCATTGCGTCGCCCCGCTCCTGTTGCTCTATCCAAGCTGCACCCCGAACGCCAAAGCCGGGGACGCGTTTTCCGCACCCACAAAGTGCAACTAATTCATGTTCTCGCAATGGTTTACCGTAGAAGAGGCCTGAGGCAGGCACAGGTTGGCTGTTATGGAATCAAGGCTCACTTGAGGGTTTCAGGGTGGGAAGAACTTTTCACACGGAAGAAACAGCTTTCCTTCTCTCGAGCGGTTGATTAAGGCGGACCTGTAACGCATGGGAAAACTTGACACCGGCCAGTTGATAACCCTCGGAATGGATGGCCCAGACCACCCGAGCCTGCAAATTTCGGGCAGCCTTCGGCAATTTGGTGGTGGAAACCAGAGGGGCGCTGGGTATTTCGAGCAAAACCTGCGAATAGAGCGGTAAAGCACGCCGCACAGCCACTAAGGCTCCGCCTGCGCACACGTTTAAAGCGGTCGCAAACTCCAGGAATTCCTTCTCGTTCTCGTCCTTACTGCGGACAAAAACCGGGATGGCCAAGGGCAAACGTCCCCATTTTCGGCGTTCGAGATCCGACTTCGGTCGGCGCAAGGTCAAACCCTTAACACTGCTGTACTGCATGTCGGCTTTCCGGTGGCACATTGGGGGCCAAATGCCCCTATCGCTGCACACGGCCTAACAAAATCAATAGCCTAAGACACTAACATTCCGGAGCAAGTAGCAGAAGAGATACTGGGTTGCGTTGGGCGGGTGTTCTTCTCCTGCCACGGGGCAACATTTGTCTGGAACTTTGGGATAAGTACTTTCGACTGCATACTTTTGCCCATCTGTGGCACTTTCATTGCGCATTTTCCGTTGACACCCCCTTGGACCTGACATAGCATCCGATTAAGCATTCAATTTCAATAACCTGAGTGCTCTCCTCCCTCGAAAGACACGTCACAAAACTTCTTTCGTATGCCTGCAGTGCCTGAAAACACGTCTCTTCCGCGGCCGGGTACGAAAGCGGGAGATTCCGGACTCTGTCCGGCAAAACCCAGTCCGGAAGAAGCCTGTCCGGATCCCAACTGCGGTCATGAATTGTTGCAGCAGTACGAGCAGCTGCGGGAGCGATTTCTTCGAACCACTAATGCCCTGGCCTCCGCGACTCATGATCTTAAGACGCCGCTAGCAATCCTGAACGGCTACGTCGAGCTTCTGCAAAGCGAGAAATTGGGGCCCCTGAATCAGCGGCAACGCGAAGTTTTGCGCGATATGACTTCGAGCGGACAGCGGCTGCAGAATTTCATCCAGGATTTCTTGAGTTTCAGCGTTCTCGAAACCGGCGAAGTCAAGATGCGTTTCGAGCTCGGAAATTTGAATTCGTGCCTTTCCGAGGTGTGCCGGCTATGGTCGCACACGTTTCAGGAAAAAGGGCTCGCTCTCTATTTTCTGCCCAATCAAAAGCTCAGCGACTTTCCTTTTGACTCTGCGAAGATGCAGCGCGTCGTTTCGAACCTCTTGGAGAATGCCTCGAAATTCACGCCCGCAGGAGGAACGGTTTGGCTACATGCCGAGCCTTACATGTGGGATCGCCGCAATGTGAACCAACCCGGCATTCTCACCGAGCGCCGCCGTCTAGCGAGCGGAACGCCGAATTCAGCCAAAGTAAGTGTCGCGGATACAGGACCGGGCATTCCTCCTGAGTACCACATCGAAGTGTTCGATGATTTCTTTCGCCTTCCCCAAAACGAACGTCAGTCTGGCATGGGGCTAGGACTTGCAATCGCGCGCCGCCTGGTGAGCAGCATGGGCGGAAAAATCTGGGTGGAAAGCGAGCCCGGAGCCGGATGCAAGTTCTGCTTCATTGTGCCGATCAAACCACCTTCTGCCCAAGGAAACAAGCCATGAAGCATACGGCCAACATTTTGCTGGTCGATGACGAGCCGGGAATGTTGCGGTATATCCGGACATTGCTGGAAGTGGAAGACTACAAGGTTGAGACCGCGACCACGGGCGAAGAAGCGGTGGCCCGCGTCAACAAAGGCCTCAAACCAGATTTGATTTTGTTGGACCTGCTGATGCCGGGCATCGACGGCCTGCAGACGCTGGAGCAGTTGCGGCAGCTCCAGCCCAGCGCCAAAGTGATCATGCTTTCCTGCGTAGGCGACACGCGCAAGGTTGTACAAGCTATGCGCTTGGGCGCCTATGACTATCTCACCAAGCCCTTCCAGAAGGCCGAGCTCGATACAGTCGTGACTCAGTGCTTAGGGGGCAATGAGCAGAACCTTCCGGGCGAGGTCGAGGAACTGGCCGATGACGTGTTTTTTGTCGCCGCCAGTCCCGTAATGCGAAAACTCCGGTCGGAAGCAGCTTTGGTTGCGAACGTTGACATCCCCGTGCTGATGCTTGGCGAAAGCGGAACTGGTAAGGAAGTCATGGCGCGCCTGATTCACAAGCTCTCGCCGCGGGCTCACCGCACCTTCTTGAAAGTGAACTGCGCGGCGGTGCCTGCAGACCTGCTCGAGAGCGAACTTTTCGGTTATGAAGCCGGCGCGTTCACCGGAGCCAATCACCCGAAGCCCGGCAAATTCGAGCTCTGTAACAAGGGAACGATTCTTCTGGATGAAATTGGCGAAATGCCGACTACTTTGCAGGCGAAGTTGCTGCATATTTTGCAGGATGGACAATTCTCGCGCTTGGGCAGCCGTTCGGTGATCAAGGCCGACGTCCGAATCCTCGCGGCTACGAATATAAACATCCCGGAAGCGTTGGCGACGAAGCGACTCCGAGAAGATCTTTATTATCGATTGAACGCTTTCACGCTTCACGTTCCACCGCTGCGCGAGCGGAAAGAAGAGATTCCGATTCTGCTGAAACATTTCATGTCGCGGCAAGCGGAGCGATACGCGCGGCCGCCATTGCCCATCTCGCCGGAGATGCTGGAAGCATGTGTCAACTACGCGTGGCCCGGCAACTTGCGCGAACTCAGCAATTTCGTAAAGCGTTATCTCGTGCTCGGGGACGAGAAACTCGCGATTAACGAACTCAAACCTAAGACGGACGGCAATGGCGCACAATTTGGGGCATCGGTTGAAAATTCCGGGAACGGCGGTGGATTGAAGTCGCTGGCGCGGAGTGCGAAAGATGAAGCGGAAGCTGAGGCGATCTCCAAGGCGCTAGAGGAAACCAACTGGAACCGCAAACAGGCCGCGGCCCTGCTGAAGATCAGCTATAAGGCGTTGTTATACAAGATCCGGCAATATGGCATCGCCGAGCAGAAGGCTCACCACAAACTATCGGCGGGCGCATAAAACCGCTAGACATATGCAGCCGTGGTGAGCGAACCCAAGCGTTTCAAACTTTATGACGCGTCACATGCCCTGAATGCCGAAGCGCGGCGCGACCGCATCGCTTTTCTGGTTGGAGTGTTGCATGTGAAACCCGTCCCGCTATCTGTCCTCGCCGGCGTGCCCGATCTGGTGCAGCCGCCCGCGCCGAAGCAGTGATCCTGCCATTTGTAAATTCCTGCTTCTGCAGGGCGGAATTGCTGTGCAGATTCCAGTGCATCCAAACTTGAAGGGCTGCCATCTACGGTTAAACATCCAGTTGAGTTTCTGACAAGGAGAACGCACGGATGCCTGCTCTTCAGGAACAGCAGCACAGTGATCCTTCCCCGGCGTTCCGCCTTGATGTTCACCTGCACGAGCTTTTGACCAAGAATCCGGCCCCGAGGCCGGTACTGGTGTCGAACGGGAGTGGGAAATTTCCTGAGCCGGTTTTCCCGCAGCATCCAGATCTGCTGGAACAGGACGACAACTACGAGGAAAATCTCGCGCGGGCTCGCGCCGGCAAGCGCCGCTGGAATGCTTCGCTGGTGTACAGGGCGATGAATGGCTGGCTGTTCCCTTACATAAAATCGCGGGTTACCCCGGGACCATTTCATCCGATCATTGCCTATCTGTTTACCGAGTGGAAGTGCAACCTCGATTGTCACTATTGCTGGGCATTCGACAACAGCGTAAAAGGCATGACGGAGGAAGTTGCGAAGCGCTCGATCGATTGGCTGCACTCGACGACTTGCCGCGTGCTGGCGTTCATGGGCGGTGAGCCTCTGTTACGTCCGAAACTTATTCACAAAGCATGTTATTACGCCGCAAAGAACGGTTTTTGGATCTACATGCCCACCAATGCGCGCCTGCTGCGGCCTGACGTTATCGACCGTCTGGCGGATGCCGGTGTCGCTATCTTCAACTTTGCAGTTGATGCGGTCAACGAACGGCCGGGTCTGCCCAAGGCGCTCAATCCCATTCGCAAGCACTTCGAGCATTTGATTCGCAAGCAATACAAATACGGCTACGCTGTGTTCTTTAACATCAATATCTGCCGCAACAACCTGGAAGATGTGAAGCAATTAACGGAGATTGCACGCGACCACGGCATCGCCACCGATTACCACCTCAACGAATCTCCGATGATTGAACAGAATCACTTCAAGCACTATGACGACAACGACACGTTTATTTACCCTCAGGACTACCCACGGGTGGATGAACTTGTGGACTGGATCATCGAGAAGAACAAGTCCGGCTACAAGATGGTGAACTCCGTTAAACGCCTGCAGGATATGAAAGATTTCATGCGTGGCAAAGTAGAACCATGGAACTGCCGCGCCGGGCAGAATTCGATCATTATTCGAGTCGACGGAAGCCTAGCGCCTTGTTTTCCGATGTACTCCGCCACACACGACTGGGGTGTCATTGAAAATCACAAGTTCGAAGTCCCACAATTGAACGAAATGAAGAAATCATGCCAGAGTCACTGCTTCTCGACCTTGAATCATAACCTCGGTTTCTGTTACAACGATGCGAGGGTCATCAACTGGGTAGTCAGGCAAGCAGCTCACGGTTTCCAAGGTGTAACCGGTAGTTTCACATAAGGCAATCAGGGGACGTAATTCTTTTCATTGGGGCATTTCTCAGACGCACTGAGAAATCCGTATTTTAAGACGCCCCGGGGTTTCGTGCTCGAACGATTCTCGCGGCGTAACATCGAACCTCCTTCGGCAAGCGATAAGGAGTTCTGATGCTGTTTAGTTATTTTCGGCGGGCGATTGCGAGTTCCCATGTTCGTCCGGCCTCGCCTGTCAACCCCCCTTCCCTCTTGATACTTTCAATCCACAGCTGCTCACCAGCCTTTGCAACCATTTCCAAGCACATATACGTGACCGTCGGAGGAAGATAATGGCTACGAATTTCGTCCAAATCGAAAATGAGCAGGAGATCAAGCAGCGCCTCGAGGCGGAGCGCGCGCGGTTAAGAAAGGTTGCAGGGCTCGATCATGCAGACCATTTTCATCGGCCGGTGGAACGCGCATTTACCGCGGATGAGCGTAGCCGTGTCACGATTCTTTTCGGCGGGTTCACGTGGAAGCACGAGGATCTGATCCGCGCCGTGTTCCAAGGCTGCGGCTATCGCTGCGAGAAATTGCCCGTGCCCGACGTGCCCGCTTTTCAGCTCGGAAAAGAGTACGGCAACAACGGACAGTGCAATCCGACCTACTTCACGGTGGGAAATCTGGTGCAGTACTTGCAGTTTCTGGAAAAAGAAGGCATTCCGCGCCAACAAATTCTCGACAACTACGTCTTCTTCACTGCGGGTTCGTGCGGCCCGTGCCGCTTCGGCATGTACGAGGCCGAGTATCGCTTCGCGCTGAAGAACGCCGGCTTCGATGGCTTCCGCGTTCTGCTCTTCAAGGACAGTGACGGGATCAAGGCCGCCTCCGGCGAACCGGGACTCAAGTTCACCATCGACTTCGGATTTGGCATGTTGAACGCGCTGCACCTCGGCGACGTGATCAACGACATGATTTATCAGATCCGTCCTTACGAGGTGAACAAAGGCGAGACGGATCGCGTCTTCCACGAGATGGTCGAAGGATTGTGTGACGATCTGAAAAATCGCCATCCATTCGAAATCGAAGAGTCTGCGCCGGAGTGGCTGAAACCGAAATTCAAGAAGAACAAAATTCTGCGCAACACCGCTAACGTGTTCGGGAAGATGCACGAGCACATGTGGGGCAAGGATTATTTGGAAGCTCTGCATACAGCTCGCGAACGGATCAATGCCATTGATGTGGATCGCACCAAGGTCCGGCCGATGGTGAAGATCACCGGCGAATTCTGGGCCCAGACCACCGAAGGTGATGGCAACTTCCACATGTTTGAATTCCTGGAGCGTGAAGGCGCGCAGGTGATGGTCGAGCCAATCGCAACCTGGGTGGCGTACCTGATGTATCAGGCAAAAGCCCACGCCATTGCGAAGTGGCCGGCGAACCGCCCTCACCGGAACCCTGAGTGGCATGAATTCAAGAAGCAGATGGCCAACTATTTCGGGCTACGCAAGAAACTATGGGGCATCGGATTTGGCCAGAAAGCGTGGAATTACTTCTATCACCGCACCATTAAGAACATGGGCGGCATCACGCATCATCTGGTGGATCAGCAAGAACTGGCGGACCTCGCTCATCCTTTCTACAACCAGTTTGCGCGCGGCGGCGAGGGACACCTCGAAGTTGGCAAGAACGTTTACTACACTGTCCACAAACTCTGCCACATGGTGCTGGCATTGAAACCTTTCGGCTGCATGCCTTCATCGCAATCTGACGGCGTGCAGTCCGCCGTGATTAACAAATTTAAAGACATGATCTTCCTGCCCATCGAGACCTCCGGCGAGGGCGAGGTTAATGCCCACAGCCGCGTGCAGATGGCGCTGGGTGAAGCCAAAGTCAAAGCCAAAGCCGAATTCGAGCAATGCCTGAAATCCACCGGCAAGACCATGGAAGAAATTCGCGAATACATCGCTGAGCACCCGGAATTGCGGCGCCCGTTGTATCACGTGCCACATCGCGAAGGTGTGGCCGGAACCGCGGCACAGTTTATTCTGCACGTGAACGATCGCATGGATAAAAGCACAAAGCTATGGCGCCGGTCGCGAGTGCCGGGAGTAGCTGTACCCGCCACCGCCGGCGGCGATTGAGAACTGAGAAGTGTTTTCGCGGCCAGGCCGCTGTTGCTTACATCTTCGAGAGGGTTGAATGCACGAACACAAAGTGCAACAAGAGCATCAAGGTCCCAAACACGTTTGTGCGGCGCAGAACGCGCCGCAGGAGCAACTGAAACCCCACGATCACCAGACCAAATTCCTGGTTGGTCTTGACGTGGGTTCCACCACGGTAAAGGCCGTTATTGTTGACGCGGCCACGGACCAGATGTTGTGGTCCGACTATCAGCGTCACGAGACCAAGCAACCGGAGAAGAGCCTCGAATTTCTGCGCCGCATGGAATCCGAGATCGGCATCAGCCGGCACAACACGCGGATGTTCATCACCGGCTCGGGCGGGGGCGCAATTGCCGAGCAAGTCGGCGCAAAGTTCGTGCAGGAAGTCACTGCAGTTTCGCTCGCCGTCGAGAAGTTGCATCCCGAGGTTTATTCGGTCATTGAACTCGGCGGCCAGGACGCCAAGATCATCGTCTTCAAAGACGACGAAGAAACCGGCCGCAAGAAAAAAATTCCGTCGATGAACGACAAGTGCGCTGGCGGTACGGGCGCAGTGATCGACAAGATCAATGCCAAGCTGAAGATTCCGGCTGAGCAGCTTTGTCAGCAGGGATATCACGGAATCAAACTGCACAAGGTCGCCGGGAAGTGCGGCGTGTTCGCCGAGACCGACATCAACAGCTTGCAGAAAGTCGGCACCCCGCCCGACGAGCTCATGGCTTCCCTGTTCGAAGCCATCGTTCTGCAGAACCTTAGCGTTCTGACGCGAGGTCACACACTACGCCCGCATGTTTTGCTGCTCGGCGGTCCCAACAGTTTCGTGAAAGGTATGCGCGAAGCCTGGCAAGCGAACATTCCGCGCATGTGGCAGGAGCGCAAAGTTGCGGTTCCGGAAGGGTGCAAGCCAGAGGATTGCATTAAGGTCCCCCAGAATGCACAGTACTTCGCCGCCTTGGGTGCGGTTGAGTTCGGCAAGAGCGAAGAAGATTGCGTCGGGTGCTACCAGGGATACGAGCGGCTGGTGCACTACATCGATTTCGGCCGGCAAGAAGAAAAAGCCAAGTCTGGCGCCAAAGGACTGGTTACCGACACTAACGAACTGGATACCTTTAAGGTCGCCTATCGACGAAAGAAGTTTATTCCGACAACTTTCAGCACCCACCAAACGGTTGCTGGCTTTATCGGGATCGATGGCGGATCAACGTCAACGAAGGCCGTATTGCTCGATGAGAAGGGCGACATCCTGTGTAAGTCTTATCAACTCTCCAACGGGAATCCGATCCAGGACACCATCGAGATGTTCGAGAACTTGCGGGGTCAGGTGGAAGCGCAAAAAGCCAAACTGGAGGTTCTCGGCGTTGCAACCACTGGCTATGCAAAAGACATTCTGAAAGATGTTTTGCACGCGGATGTGGCGCTGGTCGAAACCGTAGCGCACACTGAATCCGCGCTGAAGTTTTACGATGACCCGCACGTCATTGTGGATGTTGGCGGTCAGGACATCAAGATCATCATCCTGCACAACGGGCGCGTTAAAGACTTCAAGCTGAATACTCAATGCTCGGCTGGAAACGGCTATTTCCTGCAATCGACCGCTGAAGGTTTCGGCCTCGGTGTAGAACAGTACGCCGATCTTGCGTTCTCTGCCCAAGCGATGCCGGTGTTCGGCTATGGCTGCGCGGTGTTCATGCAGTCCGACATCGTGAACTTCCAGCGCCAGGGCTGGCGCGCGGAGGAAATTCTCGCCGGACTAGCAGCCGTCCTGCCGAAGAACGTGTTTCTGTACGTTGCCAGCATTCCCAACCTGGCAGCTCTTGGATCGCGCTTCGTCTTGCAAGGTGGAACGCAGAACAATCTGGCCGTCGTTAAAGCCGAGGTCGATTTCATCCGCAACAGTTTCCGAGCCGCCGGGAAGCAGCCGGAGATCATTGTTCACGAGCACTGCGGTGAATCGGGTGCAATTGGCGCAGCGGTTGAATCTCTCAGGTTGTGGCGTAATGGCCAGCAAACTACGTTTGTTGGGCTGGACGCAGTTCGCAAGATCGAATACCGCACCACGCGCAACGAAGCGACGCGCTGCAATTTCTGCAAGAACAATTGCCTGCGTACGTTCATCGACATTCGTACCGAACCGAAGACCGACCAAAGCTTTGTGCCCATTCAGAAGGTTACCAAGGTTCCGCTGATGCACGGCGAGCAGCGCCTGATCATTGCGACCTGCGAAAAAGGCACCGTCGAAGATATCAACGAGATGAAGGACATCAAGGCTGGGCTGGATCAGATTCGCGATGCTCATCCCAATTTTGTCGACATGGCGTCCAAAGAAGTTTTCCGCCCGGTCAACGTGAAGAGCGTCGCCGACCCGATTCCGACAGTGAAATTCTGGAACAAGGCCGCAAAGGAACGCATCCCGCTAATGCAGAACCGCAAGAATCTGCGGGTCGGCATCCCGCGCGTGCTCAACATCTACACTTACGCGCCGCTGTTCAACGCGTATCTGCAGAGCCTCGGAGTGCAGCCGGAAAACATCATCTACTCCGACTACACCAGCCCAGAATTGTATCGCGCTGGTGCCAACCGCGGAGCTATTGACCCCTGCTTCCCTGCCAAGATTGGAATCTCGCACGTCTACAACCTGATTCAGGAGAAGCATCGCAAGAAACCGCTGAACGTGATTTTCTTCCCGATGTACGACGTGCTTCACACGCCGCTCAAGAACGTGGTCGGCGCCAACGCGTGCCCCACTGTGACCGCAACACCAGAGACGGTAAAGGCGGCGTTCACCAAAGAAAACGACGTCTTCGCCGAGCACAACGTAAATTATGTTGATCCGATCCTTAACTTCTCGGATCGCAAACTGTTCGCGTACCAAATGCTGCAGGCTTGGCAGCCGATTCTGGGTCTGTCGCAAGAAGAAAATGACCGCGCCATCGAGGCTGGTTTCCAGGCTCTAGCGGATTACGAGACCAGCATCCGCAACCGCGCCCGCCAGGTTCTGGATCAACTCGAGCGCGAAGACCGCATCGGCATCGTGATGCTGGGCCGGCCCTATCATCACGATCCGGGTCTGAACCATGAAATTCTCGAGGAGTTCCAGAAACTCGGTTATCCGATCTTCTCGCAAAATACTTTGCCCCTCGATGAAGACATGCTGGAGCGGCTATTCGGTGAGGAAGTACGCGCAGGAGTGATCGCCAGCCCGCTTGACATCACCGACGCCTGGAAAAATTCCTATTCCTGCAGCACCAACCACAAGGTTTGGGCGGCCAAGTTCACCGCTCGCCATCCCAACCTGGTAGCGCTGGAGATTTCGAGCTTCAAGTGCGGCCACGACGCCCCGATCTATGGCGTGGTGGAGGGGATTATCGAGCAGTCCGGAACCCCGTATTTCTGCTTCAAGGACCTTGATGAGAACAAGCCTTCTGGCTCGATCAGAATTCGTGTCGAGACCATCGACTACTTCCTGCGTCGGTACCGCGAAGAAGTCATCCGCAAACGCAAAGCGGCTCAGGACATTGAGGCTCAACTGGCAGCGCTAGAAGCCGAACTGCGCGGGCAGATGGCTCCTCAACCGCAGTTCGAGCCCGAAGCGCAAGGCATGGCGGCAGACTAGTTAAACGAAAAAATAAAAGATTCCGAGCTGCAGAATTTATGCAGCTCTTTTTATTGAGAGCGGACCTTTGCCTTTCACACGTCTTCTTCATAGAATTCCTGTTTTCAATTCAGCTGTCGTTCTGAGTGGCCTTCAGGCCGCGAAGAATCTATGAATCTGGCGGAATGCGTAGATTCTTCGTTCGCTGACGCTCTCTCAGAATGGCAGTGGCTGAAGGGGGCCGTTCTTGAGAAAAGCGCTTGTCGGGGTTCTATTGCTGGGCTGTGCCCAGGTCTCAGCTCAGGTCATTGCAGTGAAAGCCGGCAAGCTCGTTGATCCCGAGTCCGGCAATGTAACGACAAACCAAATTATCTTGATTCGCGATGGCAGGGTCGAAGCAGTAGGCGAGAAGCTGCCGATTCCGGACAATTCGCAAGTTATTGATCTTTCCTCCGAAACCGTGCTTCCCGGCCTCATCGACTGCCACACTCACCTGGCCGACGGCGCGCGAGAAGACAATGCTGATCCCGTCGGCATCTTCCGAAAAACTGCCGCGCAGTATGCTCTCGAATCCGTGCCGAACGCGAAGGCCACTCTCGACTCCGGATTCACCACGGTGCGCGATGTCGGAACCTATCGCGCCCTTACCGATGTTGCTCTGCGCGACGCGATCAATAACGGTTACATCGTCGGGCCAAGAATGTTTGTCGCCGGTGCTTATGTGACGATCACGGGTGGGGCTGGGGCGGACACCGGTCTCTCCCCCGACATCCAGTTGCCTTGGGACATGCACTACGGCGAGGCGAACGGACCTTGGGAAGTTCGACAGGTCATCCGCAAGCTCGCTCACGACGGCGTCGACCACATCAAAATTCTGTCCAGCGGTGCCGTGTTAACTCACGGCAGTAATCCCAATTCACAGGAATTCACGCTGGAGGAATTACAGGCCGCCGTGGACGAGGCCAATCATTTCGGGCTTCGCGTCGAGTCTCATGCCCATTCGCCGCAAGGCATAAAGAACGCGATTCTGGCGGGCGTAGCCTCGGTTGAACACGCCACCATGATTGACGATGAGGGCATCGCTCTCGCCAAGCAACACGGCACTTATTTAGATATGGACGTTTACGATGAAGAGTGCATTCAGGAGGAAGGCCGTAAGAGACAAATGCCGAAAGACTTCCTGGAGCATGACGCTCAACTCGGGCAAATCCAACGTGAGAGATTCCGAAAAGCCGTTGAAGCTGGCGTCAAACTCTCTTTCGGCACCGATGCCGGCGTGTGCCCTTACGGGACCGCCGCCAGACAGTTCGCCATGATGGTCAGGTATGGAATGACGCCGATGCAGGCGATTCAAGCCGCGACTATCAATGCCGCCGATTTGCTCGGCAAACGTGAGTTGCTAGGATCGCTCAGGCCGGGCAAGTACGCCGACCTCATTGCCGTGAGCGGTGATCCGCTGGCAGATGTTTCCGCCCTCGAGCGGGTGGATTTTGTGATGAAGCAGGGGAAGGTCTACAGACAGAAATGATGTTCCGGACCGGCGCTGGCACTACTGACCTACGGCGCTGGCCACGCTCGAAAAGACGTTATTCGAGTTGCCGCCGATCAGTCGAACGGTTCCGACCACAATGACCAGGATCACGGCAAGCATAACCGCGTATTCTGCAACGTCCTGGCCTTCTTCCTGCGACCAGAGCTTGCAAAGTATTGTGCTCACAATTCCTCCTCCGTCCCCACGGCGTTACTTTGCCTTTGTGCAATAGATTGCAACACATTAAGCCCTTCAGCAATGGCACCATCGAAGAATTAGAGGTACTCCGGTAACCAACCCTGTATTACTGAAAATTACTGAACAGGGGCACACCTCTCCGGAGTTGGCCCGCTGCGCCGCCTGTAAGTGTCAATCTTATTTACATTTGCCTCTCACCAGGACATAAAACCCCAACTCCGGAGTCAGCATCCATTTCTCGCCCTGCCTGAGCACGGCAAAAGGAGAGTTCATGCAAAGCGTTGTCGGAGTTTTTGTATCCCGTAGCGCCGCCGAAAGCGCAGTCAACGATCTACTGGCCAACGTTCTGCCAGAGCATTCCATCACGTTCTTCACTGGCGAATGCTCCGCCGGCGAGACGCAGGCGCTTGCGACGACCGATGCTGAATCCGACGGCATGGGTACGGCAATGGGAGCTGTGGTCGGTGGTGCGGTGGGCGCGGGCACCGGATTCGCGCTCGGCAGCATGGTCGTCAGCCTGGTTGTTCCGGGAATCGGCCCAATCCTGGCTGCTGGTTTGGGCGCCGCTGCGCTTCTCGGATTGGGCGGTGCGGCAGTAGGCGGTGAGCTTGGGCACATCAGCGAGGCTGCCATGGATCAGGGCATCCCCAAAGACGACGTTTATTTCTACCGCGATCTTTTGAAACGCGGCCGCTCCCTGGTGATCGCCGAAGCGGATTCCGACACTCAGGCCGGCGAAGTGCGAGAAGTATTCAACAAGTACAACGCCGAGGATATAGCGGCAGCACGGAGACAATGGCATGCAGCCGCGTAAGTAACAAAGGTCAGGAGCTCACAATGTCTGATTCACTACGAATCTCAGTCGATGAAATACGGCAGCGGATGAACGCCGGACAGCAGTTCACATTCGTCGATGTTCGCAACCCACAGGCTTGGGCAGAGTCCAACGAAAAGCTGCCGGGCGCCATTCGCGTTCCTCTGGACGGTGTTGACGACAATCTCCCTTCGATTCCTAAAGACAAGCCCATCGTGACCTACTGCACTTGACCGCACGAAGCCTCAAGCGCCAGGTTGGCGCAGGAACTGCAGCAACGGGGATATCGGGAGGTTCGAGCACTCGAAGGCGGGCTGGACACATGGGTGGATGCGGGTCTGCCGCTTGAACCAAAGTCCAAAGCCGCGTAGCATTACCCTGCATACAACGCCGACTCTCAGGCGTTGACGTCCAACTGCAGGACGGGGTTTCCATGAACAAGCGATTTCGCTTCCTGCTGTCACTCTTTCTCCTCGCTGCTTTAACAGTTATCGACGCTGCTCAGACCCAAAGCACTGACGTCTATCTTGTGGCGCTGAATGGAGACGCAGATTTCCGATCCCTATGGGAACACCCGATCGCAGTTTCAAAGGCGCAGTTCTCGCAAGGGCCAGCAGGGCTCCCCGGTGGTATTGGCAGTGTCGGCTCAGGAGCGATCGTCGGCACACCCGGCGGCACCATCCCTTTCGATCAGAGACTGGCATACCTGACGCTGCTCGGAAATCAATTCAAGAGGGACCTCAGCCCATTAGAAGATCCCACGATTTCTGTTTCCAAGTTGGATTTGAAGGCTCCCAGCAAAGCACGGAACGAGTTCGAGAAAGCCTTGACCCTGATCAGCCGCAGAGACTATCAGGGTGCGGTGGCCAGGCTTACGCAGGCAATTTCGATATATCCGGAGTTCGTGGCCGCCCACAATGCCCTCGGCACGTCATACCTCGCCCTTGGACAGAATGCAAGCGCGCGAGATGAATTCACCAAGGCCGCATCTCTCGATGATCACTTGCCCATTTCGCACTTGAACCTTGGCGTCGCCAACTTTGTTTTGAAAGATTACCCCGCTGCCGAATCTGCCGTTCAAAAGGCGGCTACCATTGCACCGTTGGATCAACAGGTTCAAACGGCTCTCGCTTACGCTCAACTTCAAAATCACGACTATACGGGCACCATCGCAACGGTAAAAAACATCCACAGCCGCAAACATAGTGATGTCGCAATTGCGCACTACTACGCCGCTGCCGCTTGGGATGGCTTGGGCAATCCGAAAGGGGCGGAAACTGAGCTCCAAACATTCCTGCAGGAAGATCCCAAGTCGCCGGCTGCTATGGAAGCCATGGGCATTCTCCAGCACATCAGGGAAGACTTGCAGAAGTCAACGGTTGCCACCCTGACCTTGACGGCTGGGATCGAGGCCGCTCCCACGCCGGTACCAGCCGGTCCCGCTGAACTGCCCTCGACGGGCCGTGAGTTTATCCAGCAGCAGAATGAAGCAAAGCAAATCGCCGAAGTCGAGGCAATGTGTGACGGTTGCGAGGCGGGAAGCGCACCGAACGAGGCTTCTGCAACAAGGGCTGGCGTAAACATGGTGTCTACCAGTTCAACCAGTTCCGGTTTTAACATGCACAAAGACGTGGACGAGGTTGCGGTCTTCTTCGCCGCCACCGATCATGGCAGGGCCGTGGAAAGCCTCACTATGGCGGACGTGACCATTCGTGACAAGCACATGGCTCCGGCTTCGATTCTAGGTTTCCGCAGTGAAGCACAATTGCCGTTGCGCCTTGGGCTCGTCATCGATACCAGCAACTCAGTTTTGAGCCGTTTTTCGTTTGAACAATCAGCCGCGGCGAATTTCATTCAACAGGTGCTCACGGGAAAAGACGATCTCGCGTTTGTAGTGGGATTCTCGAATTCCGTACTGCTGGTTCAGGATTTCACCAACGACAACAAAGACCTCGGGCAAGCCATCAACAAACTTGCTCCTGCCGGCGGAACAGCACTGTGGGACGCCGTAGCGTTCGGAGCGGAAAAACTGGGGAACCAACATGAGTCCCAACCAGTGGCAAAGGTGCTGGTCGTCATTAGCGACGGCGAGGACAACTCCAGCAGCTACACGATGAAACAGGCGCTGGAAACAGCCGAGCGAGGCGAGCTCACCGTGTACGCGGTCAGCACGCATGAGCATGGGCCGACGACTGTTGTTCTTCCCAAGTATGAGGAAATGTTCGTCGGAGATCGCGCTCTGAAAACGCTTGCCGACCGGACCGGCGGCAGCACATTTTTCCCAGGATCGGTCAGAGAGCTCAAACACAGCCTTGCCGATCTGCAGGAAGTCATTCGCAGTCGCTACCTGGTTTCGTATCGGCCTGCTTCTTTCAGACGCGACGGTGAGTACCGGCCGATCGAAATCGTGGCAGAGAAATCTGGCCACAAGCTGCATATTTATGCTCGCAAGGGCTACCACGCGGAGCCCACTTCGGCTCCTTAGGTCTGGAGGCGGGACATAGACTTCTTGCTACAGCAACCTCTGTAGGTGAGTCAAGAAACGTCCCTGCCCCATCCTGCCAGGTATTGCGCAAACCCCAGACGGCGCAGAGAAAAGAGATGTCATCCAACCAGATGTAGAAGAATCAAGGAGAAATCGTGAAATCAGAAGTTGTAGTCGTAACCGGCGCTTCTGCAGGGTTGGGCCGCGCCGTCGCGCGTGAATTTGGCCAGAACGGTGCCAGCGTAGGCTTACTGGCACGCGGCGTTGAGGGCTTGGAAGGCACCAAACGGGAAATCGAAGCCTCGGGCGGGAAGGCCCTGGTACTTCCGACGGATGTTGCCGATGCAAATGCTGTCGAAGCTGCTGCTCAAGCGGTAGAGGAGAAGCTCGGGCCCATCGATATTTGGGTCAACAATGCGATGGCATCTGTCTTTTCCCCTGTGAAGGAGATGAAGGCGGAGGAGTACAAGCGTGTCACTGAAGTGACTTATCTGGGAGTGGTGTATGGGACTTTGTCCGCATTAAGTCGCATGCTCCCCCGCGACCGGGGAACCATCGTTCAGGTCGGCTCGGCACTCGCCTATCGCAGCATTCCGCTTCAATCGGCTTACTGCGCTGCAAAGCACGCGATCCTTGGCTTCACTGATTCGCTGCGCTGCGAGTTGATCCACGATCACAGCCAGATCCGGCTCACGGTCGTGCAGATGCCCGCCTTAAACACAACGCAATTTGGATGGGTGAAAAGCCGTTTGAAACACAAAGCCCAGCCGGTGCCGCCAATTTTCGAGCCGGAGGTGGGAGCCCGCGCCGTGTACTGGGCTGCTCATCATAATCGTCGAGAACTTTACGTTGGCGGACCGACGGTTGAGGCCATCGTCGGAAACAAAATCGCGCCCGGGCTCTTGGATCACTATCTGGGAAAAACCGGCTACAAATCGCAGCAGACGAATGAGCCCGAAGACCCGAACCGTCCTGACAATTTATGGGAACCCGTGCCTGGCGATCATGGTGCGCACGGTACATTTGACGCGCGGGCGCATTCTCGGAGTTATGAACTCTGGACAGCGCTTCATCGCAACTGGCTCGGATTGGGACTGGCTGTTGCAACCGCCGCGGGGTATTACTTCGGATCACGGAGTCGAAGGAAGAAGATTGGATGGCGAGAAGCTCTGCGTGGCTTACGACGAGCAGCTTAACTTGCTGCAGACCCACTGCACCGTGAAGCCGTAGACCAAGTGCTCACAGGCTGCGTTGATGCGCATCTTTGTTGTATATTGCCGCGGCTTTTTGTTCAGTCCGAGCGCGGGCATAAGAAGTTCGTTGCCGATCAATCCCACAGCAAGGCCAAATAGCGGCCCAGACCAGTACCCCTTGCGTGGATTGGCTGGAACCAGTGCACAGTACAAGCTGCCTAACATCGCGGCGTTCCCATAATGCGCGATGGCTGCGCCGGCCTTTTTCTCTCGTTTCGAGAGTTCGCGGTGTAAAACCTGCTCGGCAGCTGATTCGGCAATCCTACTCGTCGCATCCCACTCCTGCGCGCTGTAGGGCAGCGCTCTACGTTTCCAGAAGAACATATTCCATAGCCGCGTGAACTGCACCATCGCGCAGCCGCCGGCAATTCCGGCCGCGCAGCCCACCAACGACGTTTTCAAACACCTCGATTCAGCAGATCTCACTAGCCACATCTCCACCAGTCGTTCAGGTGAGATGGGCTGTTTTCGGACTAAGTTTCCCGGTCGCTCGAACAACTTGGAATTTCAGAGGCGAACCCAATCCGTAGACTCCCACGCGCAAGCGTTTAGATTGCGATTGAATTCTCAAGGAAACGGAAGAACCCGGCAGCAACGTAGAATCGCTTACGCGCATTGTTATGTGCCGACAAACTCGACGGAGTCGATTGCGCTATCGATGCCGTTGGATACCAGGCGCGAGAAAGACGCTTCTCGCGAAAACCCGACGCAGGTCATCGAGTATTGCACTCGCGTGGTCAATGCAGCTGGCTCTATCGGTCTTATCGGCGTCTACATGTCTCCCGATCCCGGCGCAGCAAACGAACAAGGGAAGCAAGGTATTTACCCGCTTCCTATCGGAGAAATGTTCGACATGGCAGTGACGGTTGGAAGGGGACAAGCACCCGTGAAGCGCTACAACGAATATCTGCGCGACTTGATCATTCAGCGGCGCGTGAAACCGAGCCAGATTGTCAGCCACCACATCCCCATCACGGAAGCTCCCGATGCTTACGAAAAGTTCGACCGGCGCGAGGACGGATATACGAAGGTCCTGATTCGCTTCGACCAGGCGATCGCAGCCTGATTCAAGTGTCCTGATCCGGTACACACCTGCTCAGTGGTTACCAGAGTTACCAGAGTGTGTACCGAAAGGGCAAAAGTTCAGTAGCGAAATCGCGTCCCATTGTAGAATCCCCTCCAATCAGCACGTCACTTCCACGCTTAGACACTGGCCGAGGAGGGTCACTACCATGCAAATGGGTCAGCGAAGTCGTTTTCTGTCCAATGGAATGTCTGTGTTGCTGCTCGCGTTGGCAGCAACGTTTAGTAATCCGGCGTTTGCTACGGAATTCGTCGGGACCAACATCAACAGCGGGCAAATCGTCTTCATCTCGACGCCGAGGACCTCGGTTACGATGACCACCACGGGATCGAAACCGGACGGGGTGATTCTGGGCCCCTATCAGCAGATCATCTATGTGTTGTCGGGCGCGGGGACGGTCCACACTCTCAATCCCTACACGCGAATCGATACAACTTTAGCCACGGGCCTCACCACTCCCACCGATCTAGTGATGGAACCTGGCTGCAAAACCATTCTCGTCAGCGATATCGGCGTAAACAAGGTCTACCGCATCAACCTGAGCACGCATGCGGTTACTACTTTCTATAACGGCCCGGACAAAATTCAGGGGCTCACTTACGACACTTCGGGAAACCTGTTCGCCGCTGACGATCAGTTGAATGCCATCGTGCAAATTGATCCCACAAGCGGCCTGATTCTGAATCAGACCTCAGCAGGCTCTCCTCTCACGACGCTGGAAGACCTGACTTACGACGGCTATACCGGCCAACTGTTCGCCACCTCGAATTCGGGCCAGGTGCTCTACGAAGTCACGACAGATCTAAGCACGATCACGACGATTTCCTTCACGGCCGAGCCGGTTTTGCATGGAATTATTAGTGACAACAGCGGCAACCTCTATGTCGTAGGGGCGAATGGCAGCTCCAGCTTTGTACTGCAGTATTCGATCATCACTGGAACGGAACAGACTCTGAACAATGTTCCAGGACTCGAAGACATTGTTCAAATTTACTTCGGTCCCTGCCAAAAGGGCCGCACGGGCGACCCTGCCTGCGGCGGGATCTAAGAGCTTCTGCTGAATGAAAAGCCCGTCCGCGATCCGGACGGGCTTTACTCTGTCTTCAGGCTTTGCCTTAAACGACTGTTACGTGGGAGTAGCTTGGCTGAGCGCAGGCAGTTTCGACCGTTACACAGTCGACCAAGCCCGCGGCTCCGTAAAGTATGGGCAGCACTTCGCTCGGCGCATACTTCCGGCGCAGTTCTGCGACTGTTTCCGTCCCTGAGCGATAGGCCGGGAGATACATCCGTCCAAGAAGCGGATGGCGTGCCCATGCGCCTGACAGTTTGTCTGCGCGCTCTTCCGTGACCAGGTAATCGCGCCGCAGGATCGAACCGACTTCCTCTTTCGGCATTTTCTCCTGCCATGTGAGATACGACGCTTCATTCTTGGCGTCGTCCTGCAAGAGCGCTAGCAGCACTCCGATCTGCAACTCCTCATCAGGAAGTTGTTCCACCTCTGTGACGCCGTGCGCGATAAGGATTGCGTTGTTCGCGATTCCTTCAAACAGTGTGGCAGCACGCGTGTTCATCGTCAGAACAGTAGCTTCGAATCCGACCATGCCGCGCACGTAAAGATCCTGAAGATATGCAAACGTAGTCACGTGCCCCGGCACGACTTCATGGCTAACGAGGTGCTCGAATTCCGGAAACGACATCTGCAACGAGGCGTTAATCTCGTAACTGGCCTCGTATTTCGGCGTGCCGTCGGAATTTCTGGCGCGGCCGATGTAATTCATCGAGCCGGAAAACCATGCGTCCTTAATCGGAAGAAATTCGATGTTGGCACGCGGCACCCGAGCCAGTTCTGAGGGAAGATATCGTACGAGGTTCTTGCCGCAAAGTTCATTCATATGCGAGATCACCACCGCACCTAACGCGCGAACGGAGGCCATAGGTACAAGCCGGTCACGGCGCCACTGATCGACAGCTTTCAATACACCTTCCGGGGCTGCCGCCTTGTAGCCGGACTTTTCCAGCAATTCCATAACCCGCTGCCGCTTCGCTTCTGGTTGCGAAGCTTGGGGCGCATGACCCGTCACTACTTCGACACAGCGGTCGTATGGAACCGATTCGCCTTTGCCCAGAACCTCCTGAGCAAGGTCCCACATGGTTGCGAGCGCTGATCCCAGGCTGAACAGAAATTCTCCCCGTAGACCGTCAATTTTCTTCGCTTCCTTCTCCAGACCAGCAATGGACCCTGGAACATCGATCTCGCGCAAATACTCATCGACTGCAGCCCGATCTAAGGTCTTGCTGGAAACTCCTCCACTTTTTCTGATTCGATCTGCGGCTGGCAGGGTGTATGCCGGAGGCAGTGGCTCATCGGAAAACCAGGAGTCAGCGATGAACCGGCCAGTTCCCGAGGGGCACATCACGTCACCGCCCCAAAGAGTATCGATTGCAAGAATTGCATCCGCAGCGAATTTTGATACTTTATCCATCACGCCTCCTTATTCTTCTTCTGCGAAGTAAACCAGACATACAGGCATAAGCCGATAAAACAAAGTGCGGAGATGGACTGAGACACCGGAACATTTTGGTAGAAAGGTGTCTGAATCCATTCTTCTTTGAAATGCGGCAGCACGCGGAGGGCTGCGCCAATCACGCCTCCCAGCGCACCACCCGCCATAAGGCCACCAGCGATGATGATACCCCGCTCGCGGGTGGTCCTTCCGTGCTCACCACCGGTCTTTTCTGCTCGCTTATTTACCAGGTGAGAGAGAAATCCGCCAGCCAGAATGGGCGTGGTTAACTGCAGCGGCAGGTAGATTCCCAGCGCGAACACCATTGAGGAAAGCCCGAGCATCTCCAGGACCACGGTGACCATGGCGCCAAGGCCGAACAATATGTAAGGAGCCGGTTGGCCACTCATGAATCCCGAAACGACGGCCTTCAGCGCCGAAGCTTGTGGCGCAACCAACACTTGACGCGCGTCGCCGGGCGCGGCCTCGCCGAACTGGAATGCCTTCGCCAGAAGAATGATCGTGAATCCCGCGGTGATGGCCGACGCGACCACTGCAATTAACTTCACTTTCTGCTGGGCTGCTGGCGTGGACCCAATCCAATAGCCCGCTTTCAAATCGGTGATGAACTGTCCGGACGAGCATAGGGCAACGCAGACCATTCCCGCCAATGCCATCACGAAAAACATTCCTGTGGCGCCGGAGAGGCCGAACCTGAGCAGTACAACCGCGGAGACGATGACGGTGAGTAATGTCATGCCGCTGGCGGGATTGTTCGCTGTGGTAGCGATCGCGTTGGCCGCCACTGTGGTGAAGAAGAATGCGAATAGCAATGTCAAAGCCAGACCAAGGGCAACGATCGTCCAGGAGACATGAAGCTGTCCGAAGAAGGCGGCCACGGCAATGGCCCCCACTACAACTCCGAGCAGGATAGCGACGATCGGTACGTCGCGATCGGTGCGTTCGATTTGCGGTGCTTCACCACGGCGGAAGGCCCGCAGCGCGATGCCAAACGATCCCGTAACCACGCGCAGCGATTTGATAATTCCGACCAGCCCCGCGCTCGCAATGGCACCGACCCCAATGAAGCGCACGTAGTTGCGGTAAATATCCGCGGCTGTCATATGTGAGATGGGGATGCTGGCGGGGTAAAGTACCAAATTTCCCATGTGGCTGCCGACGAACCAGATCAGCGGTACCAGCAAGAAGTTTACTAACACGCCGCCAGCACAAAAGACGAGTGCAACGCGCAATCCCATTACGTAGCCAAGTCCGAGAATGAAGCTCACTGCATCGAAGTTGAAGACCATCCGCGCACGATCGGCAAGGGCGCGCATCGCGGGTACAAATTGAAAATTCAGGTATTCGTTCCAGACGTGAAAAGTTGTAACAAAGAAGTCATAGACTGCGGCTATGACAGTGGCCTGCAGCAGTAGCTTGGCTTGGGAGCCACCTTTCTCGCCCGTGACCAGAACTTCAGTGATCGCAGTCGCTTCGGGAAACGGGAACTTGCCGTGCATTTCCCGGACGAAATAGCGCCGCAGCGGGATAAGAAAGAGAATGCCGAGGCAGCCACCCGCCAGACAGATAAAAATGGTCTGCACGGGATGCGGGTCAAGGTGGAGAGCATAAAGCGCTGGTACGGTGAATACGGCACCCGAAACCACGGCAGCCGATGCGCCGCCCATGCCGGTGATGATCACGTTCTCCAGCAGGGTCGAGCGGCGCCGGTAGAAGCGTGCCAAGCCAATGGCAAGAATGGAAATCGGAATTGCCGCTTCCATTCCTTGTCCGACCTTGAGCGTGGAATAGGCCGACGCTATGGTGAAGATCACGCAGAGCAACACGCCCCAGAAGATGGAGCGCCAAGTCACTTCTTGCAGATCGCTGGAAGCGGGAACAATGGGCAAATACAACTCGCCTTCATGCAGCGGCTTATATGCGTTTTCCGGAAGGGTTTTAGTGTCGATCAGTTCGGCGGGCATGGGTGTCCCTCTAGCAAAGTGGACCAATTCCGGCCTACACCGATCAATGACGCAGGTCACAAGGCAATGTCAGCGTGGCGTTTAGGTTTGCGGGGATCTGCTAGCGGAATTAGGAGCCGCGGGCGAGTTGGGTAGCGACTGAATTAGCTTTGGTGCCGGGAGGGGGAGTTGAACCCCCAAGGTACTAAGTACCGGCGGATTTTGAGTGCAACCCGCCATTTTCCTAAGTTCCCCATTCATTGAACTTACAGATAGTTACCTTGCAGGCAGCATTAGGAACCGTGAAGTTCTGAGTTGTGATTTTCAGAACTGTTGGGCATCCTTTGGGCATCATCAATATTCACCTCACGTTGACGTTGTAAGCGACTTGGCGGGAAAATAGCGCTCGCAAGGTGGGGGAGGCGGATTATGGCAAAACGCAAGCGCAGCGCTAGTGTATTGGCGGAATTTAACAAATGGCGGAAGAAGGGCGGAAGGTGGCACGGAGCATTACCCTCAGCAGTTCCTTACAAGGGTGGCGGTACGACAACGGGAAAACGCGGCGTAGACACTCCTGAGAACAAAACGCGATGGCGTAGCCCGTTACCTTAGCCCTGGCTCAAAGGATCATAGTCCACTTCAGCACAAGCGATAGTGCATGTATGCCAGCCTGGTACGGGTTCTTTCTTGCGATCTCGCTCGAATAGGTCTTCCCCGGCCTTTACGCTGACTGTAGTTCTGATTGAGAATCTTTACCCAGGTGCTCTCTTCGCGGGTGCTGACGTACGGTGCGGATTTCCTTCGACCATCCCGATTGGCTCTGTGAGTGTAAACACGCAGTGTGAAAACGCCCGCTGTAACTCAGTTTTGTTTCCTCCGGCAAGCTCAGGCTACGCGCAAGCGTTTCCAGCGGCCCGGCAGCACTAGATGTTGCTGCGGAGATTCACTTGCTCAAGATTAACCAGCCGCAAGTTCTTTCACCTTGACCTAACTCTGAACGCCATAGAGAATACATGCCGCGTTTTTGGCGAAACGTGCGGCGAATACGGGGAGGTACTTATGTTCGGAAAACATGATGTGATTGCGCTCAACACTATGGTTTTAGCTGTACTCTCAGTTCTCTTGCTGGTTGTTCCGAGGCCAGCGCAGGCGCAAACAGAGAGTGTTCTATACAGCTTCTGTTCGCAGCCAAACTGTGCGGATGGCTACCAACCATACACCAGTCTGATTGTGGACGCGAAGGGCAATGTCTACGGAACAACGCCTTGGGGCGGCGCCACTGGGTGGGGCACCGTGTTTGAGGTCTCTTCCGGCGGGCAAGAAACTGTGCTCTACAGCTTCTGTTCCCAAACGAATTGCGCGGACGGTTCCGAACCCTCCTCGGGCTTGATCAGGGATGCGAAGGGACGCTTCTACGGCACCACACAAGATGGGGGTTTGAACAATCGGGGGACTGTGTTTGCGCTGTCGCCACCCAAGACCGGGGGCGGCGCATGGAGTGAGAAGGTGCTCTACAGTTTCGCGAATCCGAAACATCCGGGAGATGGGATCGGGCCAATTGGGGGCGTGATCGAGGACGGCGGGGGCAACTTGTACGGCATCACGGCCGGGGGTGGTGCCGCTGGTTTAGGCACGGTCTATAGGCTAACCCCGAGCGGGCAGGAAACTGTGCTCTACAGCTTTGGGAGCCATTCCTATGACGGGTACCAGTCTAGCGGCGGTTTGGTTATGGACAAGCAAGGTAATCTCTACGGAACAACGGCGTATGGCGGCCAATACGGCGGCGGCATCGTGTTTAAGATTTCCTCAGCAGGCCAAGAAACCGTCGTCTACAACTTCTGCTCACAAACGGGATGCGCCGATGGCGAGTGGCCTTTTGCGGGCCTGTTTATAGACGCGATAGGGGACCTCTATGGCACAACCTATACGGGAGGCAACAGCAATATTTGCGGGTGCTGTGGCTGCGGAACGCTATTTGAGATCACCACGACCGGGAAAGAGCACGTTTACGACTTCACAAATGCCGGCGGACAAGCGCCTCAAGCACCCGTGATCGAGCACAATGGTGATCTTTACGGGACCACTATGATCGGTGGCATAAACGGGCAAGGGACAGTTTACAAGGTCACCGGTGGGGTGGAGAGCGTGCTTTATAGCTTCTGCTCACTGCAGGGCTGCGCAGACGGGGCAGGGCCGATAGGTCCGGTGACTATAGACGCGAACGGCAACCTGTACGGCACCACAGAATCAGGAGGCGCGTATGGTGAAGGGACGGTCTACAAGGTGACGCAATGAGGATAATCGCGTATTGGTCAGCCGCAAGAAGATCAATCGCGACAAAGTTCTAAGCTCGCTGAATGTCACCTGCCCGCACTGCGGAGCCTCACTTGCGCCGAACGAACGTCAGCGACTGGACAATAATCGAATGCGCTGCCTCAGGTGCGGGAAGGAATTTCAGCGGCCAGGAGGCGAATAATTAGCGATTTACGCATCGTTTACGGCATGGTAAAATCATGGTGTAACTATGGAATAATCATGGAATGAGGGCGTAATGACTTCTACAGCGCTGTTCGACAACATACCGGAAAACGATCATCTTGCACTCTATCACAACGGCAATACTGACTTTCAAAAGGTGGTAGAACTGTTGGACTTCAAGAAGAAAGATGTGGCTAGAGCCTCCAGAATCCCTGTAGAGTCGGTTCGATACGATCCTCCTAAAATGCCGAAGGAATTGGTGGAGCGGATTACCGAATGGGCAGTTGCACTCAACATGGTCGCGCAATTTTTTAAAGACGAGCAGAAAACCGTTTTGTGGTTCAAGACGCCCAATCCGCTCTTGGGAGATGTAACTCCCAGAGACATGATTAGAGTTGGTCGATTCAAGAAGCTTTACAAATTCATCTACTACGCCCTGTCCGAAAATGAATCTTCCCGCAAATGACAAGAAGATGGTTGCTAGACCAATTCCGAATTTCGGACATCATCAAGTCGAAAGCCAATTTCGAAGATCTTGTCGAGTTTCATTGGATGTACTATTCCGAACTCGCATTTCAAAGAAATCGCATACGTGACAAACTAAGTAGTGCACTCCGAGAGAAGGGCTATGGCTGCGGGCCATGTTCGAGGTTGGCTATACCTACGGATGGCGTCACTCGGAAGTTCTCGCGCTCAAGGTTCGCCCGGTTGACCTGCTTAACGGCACGATCCGCCTGGAGCCAGGGACAACAAAGAACGGACAGGGCCGGGAAGTAACGAAGTAACGCGATGACTGCACCAGTCCGCGAACTTCTCACTCACTGCATTATCGGCAAGTCGTCCGATGATTCCGTATTCACTCGCAAGGGAAAGAGTCCTGTGCTTGATTTTCGGGGAGCATGGGAAAGCGTCTGCGAGAAAGCGGGAGTACCTGGGCTGTTGTTCCACGATCTGCGCCGAACGGCTGCCCGCAATTTGAGACGGGCCGGAGTTGCGGAAACCGTCATCATGAAAATTGGCGGATGGCGAACGAATGAAATGTTCCGACGCTACGCAATCGTTTGCGATTCTGACCTGTCGGACGCAATGAGCAAACTGGAACTGTCACAGCAAAGCGAGAAGGCACAACAACGCGCACAGAATGACGCTCAGCCCGCGTTTGGGCATCCTTTGGGCATCATTGAGCAAAGATACGATGATCAGCGGGCAGCCCTGCCCGTTCCGTCGCGTGAGGCTAACTGATTATGAATAGGCGGGTTGGGCTTTGGTGCCGGGAGGGGGAGTTGAACCCCCAAGGTACTAAGTACCGGCGGATTTTGAGTCCGCTGCGTCTGCCAGTTCCGCCATCCCGGCTCTTGCCGCAACACGAAAGCGTTTGATTGATGCGCTGGCTCGCTCATCCTCGAAGTCCATTCTTGCTGCGAGGTTCTTCTGTGAGCGTCTGGCCATTGCTCCCGCCGTGGGTGCGTCCGATGGCTTCATTAGTATCGCATAGCCTCCCGATGGCTTCCAGTTGATGTACCGAGGCGAGACGCGAATACTAAAAAGTCATTTTATGGTTTGCGACCCACTGAAATTCCTTAACACCCGAATCGGGTACACAGTTCTCGAACCGCTCCATGGATCTACTGCAACGCCTCCTGTGATTTGCTTTGGCCGGGCTACACTGGAAGAGACAGCGCGCGAGTTGCTCCTGCAAAATGATCTCTTTGTCGAACATCAATAAGCAGCATGGCAAGCAGTTGCTATTCGTGGATGCTTCGTTTCAGTTGAATGCCGGCGAAAAAGTCGGGCTGGTCGGACCAAACGGGGCTGGCAAGACAACGCTCTTCCGTATGGTGGTCGGGGAAGAAAGTCCGGACGATGGCACGGTCTCAGTTCCTAAGAAGTTGACAATCGGCTACTTTCGCCAGGACGTCGAGGAAATGCAGGGCCGTTCGGCTCTGGATGAAGCGATTGCAGGTAGCGGGCGGGTGGGAAATCTGCACCACGAACTGGAAGCGTTGCAACACGAGATGTCCGACCCCGACAAAGCTCATGACATGGAGCGCATTCTTGAGCGCTTTGGTCACGTGCAGGAGGAGTACGAGCATTTAGGCGGTTACGCGCTCGAATCGCAAGCCCGTGAAGTGCTCCATGGTCTGGGATTCAAGGACGATCAGATTAACGGTGACGTGGGCGCTCTCTCAGGGGGATGGAAGATGCGCGTTGCGCTTGCGCGCGTCCTGCTCGGAATGCCCGACGTATTGCTGATGGACGAACCGACCAACCATCTCGACATCGAATCCATCATCTGGCTCGAAAAGTTTCTCAAGTCATACCCTGGCGCGTTGCTGATGACTTCGCACGATCGTGAATTCATGAATCGTCTAGTCTCAAGGATTGCCGAGATAGAAGGCGGCGAGATCATCACCTACTCGGGCAACTATGATTTCTACGAGCGCGAGCGTGCGATCCGAGAGAGCAATCAGCAGGCGGCTTTTGCCCGGCAGCAGTCCATGCTTGCCAAGGAGCAGCGCTTCATTGATCGTTTCAGAACGCACGCCGCGAAAGCGGCCCAGGTGCAGAGCCGGATCAAGGCCTTGGATAAGATCGAAAAGATTGAGCTGCCGAAGAAACGCCAAGTCGTAAAGTTTGACTTTCGTCTTCCCCCTCGATCCGGCGAACAGGTAGCTGTCCTTGAGAACCTGCATAAGAGTTACGGCCCGCGCGTTGTTTACGATGGATTCAATCTCACCATCCGCCGAGGAGAACGCTGGGCTGTCATGGGGAGAAACGGTGCGGGCAAGACCACCCTGCTCAAGATGATTGCCGGGGCCAGTGCTCCGGATGCCGGAAGCGTGCGGCTGGGCGCCAGTCTCTATATGGGCTATTTTGCGCAGCAATCCCTGGACGTGCTCAATCCCGACCTCAGCGTCATCGAACAGTTGCAACAAGATTTTCCCCACGACAGTCTCGGGTCGCTGCGCACGTTAGCGGGAGCTTTCCAGTTCTCCGGTGAAGACGTGGATAAGAAGATCCGCGCGCTCTCCGGTGGCGAAAAGTCGCGGCTGGCAATCGCACGCATGCTCTACAATCCGCCAAACTTCCTGGTGCTCGACGAACCCACCAATCACCTAGACCTTGCGACGAAGGAGATGCTGGTAGACGCCCTGAAGGATTTTGAAGGCACCATGATTTTCGTATCGCATGACCGCATGTTCCTTCGCGGTCTCGGCTCACGTGTGCTGGAACTGGGGGGCGAGAGCGGCACGGACCGCCATCCCACTGTTTATCCAGGGTCATACGTTGAGTACGTGCAGAAGCTTGGACATGAGGCGCCTGGAATCTATTCGTAGAAACACAGGGACAAGCAAGAGGACCAGGTGAAAGTCGCCAGCTTCAACATCAACAACATCAATAAGCGCCTCGACCACCTGTTGGCTTGGTTAGCAAAAGCAGAGCCGGACGTGGTCAGTCTTCAAGAGCTCAAGGCAGAGCAGGAGGCTTTTCCTGTGAATGCGCTCCGGACTCTGGGGTACGAAGCAGTCTGGCAAGGCGAGCGTTCCTGGAACGGTGTGGCCATTCTTGCTCGACACCACGTTCCCGTGCTGACCTGCACAGGCTTGCCGGGCAATCCCGATGACCATCAAGCTCGCTACATTGAGGCGGCGGTTCAGGGAATCCTGATCACTTCCATCTATGTTCCCAATGGGAATCCGCAGCCTGGGCCGAAATTCAATTACAAGTTGGCATGGTTTGAGCGCCTGATTGCGCACGCCGCCGAACTCATGGCAAGCGGCGCCCCCGTGGTGCTGGCTGGTGACTACAACGTCGTGCCGACGCCGCAGGACATCTATCCGACTCGATCGTTGGATAACAACGCGTTGATCCAACCGGAGAGCCGACAGGCCTTTGCGCGTTTGTTGACTCAAGGCTGGACTGACGCTTTGCGGAAGCTGCAACCGGACGGGGCGCTTTGGACATTCTGGGATTACAAATTTGAACGGTGGCAGAAGGACAAAGGTATGCGGCTCGATCACTTTTTGCTGTCACCGAATTTGTCGGACCGCCTGGTGGACGGCGGTGTCGACCGATGGGCGCGCGGACAGGCAAACGCTAGCGACCATGCGCCAACATGGATCATCCTCGATCTTTAGATGGAACTCAGCGACGGCGACAGTGCTGCTATCCTAATTTGTTCTCCCCTCGTCGATATCTATATGCGCCAGGCCATCTCCCATCTGAAGAAATGCGATCCAGTCCTCTGCGCGATCATCAAGCGCATTGGTCCGTTCCGCATGGAATATGGACCACCGGAATTTCACAGCCTTGCGGAGGCGATTCTTTACCAGCAGCTCAACGGCAAAGCAGCTCTTACCATTTTCAATCGCTTTGCCGCACTGGCCGGCGACCCGCTCACGCCAGCGGGCATTCTAAAACTCACCAACGAGCAGATGCGGGCCGTTGGCTTGTCGAAACAGAAGTCCGCCTATCTCCGCGATATGGCGGAACGTGCCGCCCGCGGCGAACTCGACTTTAGCAAGCTGCACGAAATGTCGGACGAGGATGTGATCAAGCACCTGACTCAAGTCAAAGGTGTGGGCGTCTGGACGGCGCAGATGTTTCTGATGTTCACGCTGAAGCGCCCAAACGTGTTGCCGACCGGCGATTTCGGCGTCCAGAGCGCGATCAAGAAGCACTACAAAAAACGCAAGCTCCCCAAGCCCGAGCAAATGCAAAAGCTGGCCAAGGCATGGGAGCCCTATCGCAGCATCGCCTGCTGGTATTTGTGGAAGAGCATGGACGTGAAGACGATGTAGCGAACGCGGTTCCTCAGCAAAATTCCGGCGTCATCTCGACCACAGCCGCTTTTCAGGCGGAGCGAGGATCTCACAGCTACTATTCTTTTCAATTTCCCCTATAATTGTATGTTCTGAACCGCGATGCCGACGGAGCAGAAAATCCGTGTTCTTGTGGCCAAGCCTGGCCTCGACGGTCACGACCGCGGAGCCAAAGTAATCGCACGGGCCTTGCGCGATGCCGGTATGGAAGTCATCTACACCGGACTGCGCCAGACTCCGGAAATGATCGTGAATGCCGCATTACAGGAAGACGTCCATGTGATCGGCATGTCTATCCTCTCGGGCGCGCACAATGCGATCGTTCCGCGCGTTATGGATTTGCTCAAGCAGAACAAGATGGACGATGTCATCGTCGTCGTCGGCGGAATCATCCCCGACCAGGACATCGAGAATCTAAAGAAAATCGGAGTAGCTGCGATTTTCCAGCCCGGCACGGCTATGGATAACATCGTTCAGTTCATTCGCGCGAACGTCAAGTCGCAAGGAGTGCCGACTGCAACTTAGCGGCCAAGTGGTTTTGTTTGCGCGCTCCCTTTCGCCTGTTATACCGTAGACCTTTTCGGACTCATCATGGCCAATCGCGCTGAAATCAAGCCGCAGCAGCAGACCTCGAATGTTCTCACTAGCCGCGTCGATGCTACATCGCCCAAGTTTGAAGCCAATATGCGCTTCCTCGCCGACCTGGTTTCGCAGGTTCGCAACGAGGAGGAGAGAATTCGCGAAGGCGGCGGACCAAAGGCGATTGAGAACCAGCATAACAAGGGTCGTCTGACCGCGCGCGAGCGCATTAATCTCCTCGCCGATCCGAAGACATTTTTCGAACTCGGTTCCTACACCGCCTATGGCATGTACGAGGAATGGGGTGGCGCACCGGGTGCAGGCGTAGTTACGGGCATGGCACGGATTCATACTCGGCTGGTGATGATCATCGCGAATGACGCGACAGTGAAGGCCGGCGCATTTTTCCCCATGACTTCGAAGAAGGTCATTCGGGCCCAGAACATCGCGATCGAAAATCGAATTCCAACGATTTATCTCGTCGATTCAGCGGGCGTCTTCCTTCCCCTACAGGAAGACGTATTTCCCGACACCGATGACTTCGGGCGCGTGTTCCGCAATAACGCTGTGATGTCGGCCATGGGAATTCCGCAGATTGCCGCGATTATGGGTATGTGTGTTGCGGGCGGCGGATACCTTCCCGTCATGTGTGATCACGTGCTGATGACCGACGGCAGTGGGCTTTTCCTGGCCGGTCCGGCCCTGGTGCAAGCCGCCATTGGCCAGAAAGTTTCAGCCGAAGAACTTGGCGGCGCGGCCATGCATTCGGCGATCAGCGGCACCGTCGACTTTCGCGAATCGAGTGACGAAGGCTGCCTCGCCCGCATTCGCTCCATTGTCGAGAAATGGGGATATCGCCGCCAATCCCCATGGGACCGCAAAAAACCCGAGGATCCCGCCCTGGCTGCCGAAGAGATTTATGGCGTGTATGACTCTTCCCCTGCTCGCCCCTATGACATGAAAGAAATTATCGCGCGCGTTGTCGACGGCAGCCGCTTCGATGAATACAAGCCGGAATATGGCAAGACAATTCTTTGCGGTTACGCGCGCATCGGCGGGTTTGCGGTCGGGATCGTGGCCAATCAGAAGCTGCACGCCCAAGCCACCGATCACGAAGGTCACAAGCGCATGGAATTCGGTGGCGTGATTTATACCGAGTCCGCGGAAAAAGCTTCCCGCTTCATCATGGATTGCAACCAGAACCTGATTCCGCTGGTCTTCTTGCATGACGTGAACGGCTTCATGGTAGGACGCGATGCCGAGTGGACCGGCATTATCAAAGCCGGAGCAAAGATGGTCAACGCGGTGTCGAACTCGGTCGTGCCTAAGATTACGGTGATTATCGGCGGATCATTCGGCGCCGGCCACTATGCAATGTGCGGCAAAGCATATGATCCGCGGTTTGTGTTTGCCTGGCCAACAGCGCGCTATGCCGTCATGAGCGGCGATTCTGCAGCCGGAACTTTGGTTGAAATCAAGATTAAGCAGTTGGAGCGCGACGGAAAGCAGCTCACCGACGAAGAGAAGAAGCAGCTGTACGAATCCGTGAAGCGGACCTACGACGAGCAAACTGATCCGCGATATGGAGCGGCGAGATTGTGGATCGACAAAATCATCGATCCGATCGAAACCCGCGAAGCCATCAGCCAGGCTCTTGAAGCCGCTGCCCTGAACCCCGAGGTTCCGGAATTCAAGGTGGGCGTCCTGCAAACATGATGAGGCAGAAGCTAAGAGCTTAGGAGCTAAGTGCAATAACTGACGCCGTCAAACTCATCGAATGTCCGCGTGATGCCTGGCAAGGCCTCAAAGGCGAAATTCCGACCTCTCTCAAGATTGACTACCTCAAAGCCCTGATCAGCGCCGGATTCAAGCATATCGATGCGGTCTCGTTTGTTTCGCCGAATGCTGTACCGCAAATGGCCGATTCCGAACAAGTCCTGAAGGAACTCGATCCACCCGACGATGTTGAAATCATCGGCATCGTCGTAAACCAAAAAGGCGCCGAGCGCGCCATTAAGACCAACGCCGTGAGTACGCTAGGATTTCCTTATTCTGTTTCGCCGACGTTCCTGCGCAATAATCAGCGCCAAACGCTCGAAGATGCCATCGATGAACTCGAGAAGATCAAAGAAAAAGCCGAAGAGGCCGGGGTCGATATTGTCGTCTACATTTCCATGGCTTTCGGTAATCCTTACGGTGACGAGTGGAGTGCGGACGAAGTGGTCAATGCTGTGGACGTGCTCGAATCTTACGGGATCCGCACCATTTCGCTCGCAGATACCGTCGGCTTGGCTGAACCGGAAGAGATTCGTAAACTGGTCTCCACCGTACTGACCAGATACGACTATCTAGAGATCGGTGTCCACCTGCACAGCCGCCCTGAGCGGGCGGCCGACAAGGTTCTTGCAGCTTACGATGCGGGGTGCCGACGGTTCGATTCCGCTTTGGGCGGTCTCGGTGGATGCCCCTTTGCCCAGGATGCCCTGGTTGGTAATATTCCGACCGAAACAGTGGTGGAGGCTTTAAAGTCGCGTGGGGCGGCCTTGCCGCTGCTGAAGCCGCTGGATGTTTTGCTGCGGGCCAGCAGCGAAATCGGGGCGCGATACACGGATTCACACGCCGCCGATTGATTGCGGTTCCTTCATTCATGAACTACAAGACTGTCCAACTCACCAGCGAATCCGGTATCGCGACGATCACTCTCAATCGCCCTGACAAGCGCAATGCAATCAGTTACGAACTGATTGACGAACTGCTCGCGGCCCTGGATGAAGTCGCCCGCTCTTCGTCATTAGTGTTGATCCTGACCGGAGCTGGCAAAGCGTTCTGCTCCGGGATGGACCTCGAAAATCTCAAAGGATTGCTGGGCCGCTCTCCGGAGCAAAACGTTCAAGACTCCGAGAACATGGCGCGGCTGTTTCGTACGCTGTATGAATTTCCTAAGCCGACGATTGCCGCCGTGAACGGGCCTGCGATCGCCGGCGGCTGCGGAGTCGCGACGCTTTGCGATTTTACGCTAGCCGTTCTGGACGCAAAATTTGGTTATACAGAAACTCGCATCGGCTTCGTTCCGGCCATCGTTTCGACGTTTCTGCTGCGCCAAATCGGCGAGAAGCATGCTCGCGATTTGCTGCTGACTGGAAGAATCATCGGCGCTGACGAAGCTTATCGCCTCGGCATGGTGAATGAACTCATCGCTCCCGAAAAGTTGCTCGCTCGTGCCCATGAACTCGCGTCTCAGCTCATGGAAAACAGCCCGGTGTCCCTGCAATGCACCAAGCGACTGCTGAGCGACCTCGCACGGCGAGAGCTAGATTGGCAACTGCAGTCAGCGATTAAAGAGAACGCCGCAGTGCGCAGCACGCAGGATTTCCGCGAAGGCATCACCTCGTTTCTGGAAAAACGCAAACCGCGCTGGAGCGGCAAGTGAGCCCAGCGAACAATAATCACGGCATGGTCAGCGAGAGCCGGGTGCGCGTTCGCTACGCTGAAACCGATCAGATGGGCGTCGTTTATCATGCCAATCATTTCATCTGGTTCGAAGTGGGGCGGGTGGAGTTTCTGCGCAAGCTTGGCTTCTCTTACCGCGACATGGAGCGAGAGGACAACTGTTTTCTGGCCGTGGTGGAAGCACGTTGCCGCTATCGCGCTCCAGCGGGGTACGATGATGAGATTGTCGTGCACACTCATATTAAGAATGTTCGGGAATCGGTGGTGCATTTCGGGTATGAATTGCGGCGCGCCAGCGACAACTTGCTCATCGCCGAAGGCGACACCACGCATATCGCCATCGATTCCGACAAGAAAATCACTACATTTCCGGAAAAATATCTGGGCGCTCTTCGCGAGGCGGTAGGCAACTCTACGCGAACATGATTTGCACTGGAAATTAGAAACTCAAGACTGGAAATTCTCTTGAAAGCTCTTCATATCAATGGCAACGATTTAACTCCGGAGTCCGTCCGGGAAATCGCGGCCGGACAACGGCCCGTGTTGCTCGACCCCGACGCGCGCGAAGCCGTGCGGCGGGCTCGCGCTATCGTCGAAAATCTGGTTGCCGCAAACAAGGTTTCCTATGCAATCACCACCGGTGTCGGCAAGCTGGCCGATGTTCGCATCTCCGCCGACCAGATCCGCGAAATGCAGGTCAATCTCGTTCGCTCTCATGCCGTCGGCGTCGGCGACCCGCTGTCCGTTGCCGAAACCCGTGCCATGATGCTACTTCGTGCCAACTCCCTTGCCAAAGGACACTCGGGCGTTCGCACCGAACTGGTGGACCTGCTTTGCGAAATGCTCAATCGCGGCGTCACTCCCTTCGTACCCTCGCAAGGCAGCTGTGGCGCAAGCGGCGATCTTGCTCCACTGGCTCATTTGGCTTTAACGCTAATCGGTGAGGGCGAATGTATTGACGACAAGGGCGCGCGTGTTTCAACCGCGGATGCTTTGGCTCGAGCAGAAATCAAGCCGCTTGTGCTCGAGGCGAAAGAAGCCGTTTCGCTGATCAACGGCACGCAAGCCATGTTGGCGGTCGGAACGCTTGCCCTGCTTGCCGCTGAAACGCTTGTCAATTCCGCCGACGTCATTGGCGGACTAACGCTGGATGCGCTCCAGGGCACTGTGGTCGCTTTCGATGAGCGTATACACCAAGCTCGGCCTCATGCCGGCCAGCTCACCACTGCCGCCAATCTCCGGAAAATGATCGATGGAAGTGCCATCAACGAGTCGCATCGAGCTTGCGGCCGCGTGCAGGACGCTTACTCGCTCCGTTGCATGCCTCAAGTGCACGGTGCTGTTCGCGACACCTTAGCGCATTGCCGGCAAGTTTTCGAAGTCGAGATCAACTCAGCTGTTGACAACCCACTTGTCTTCCCTGCTCCGGTAGCGCCGGGAACCCTCCGCACAGAGGAAAATCCTGCTGACGGCGACGTTCTCTCCGGCGGCAATTTTCACGGCGAACCGGTCGCATTCGCTTTGGATTTTTTGGGAATCGTCCTCAGCGCGCTCGCAGGAATTTCTGAGCGCCGAATCGAACGTCTGGTGAATCCAGCCTTGAATGAAGGCCTGCCGCCATTTCTTGCCGCCGGAGCCGGCCTGAATTCCGGCTTCATGATGCCGCAGGTGACGGCCGCTGCCCTGGCCAGCGAGAACAAGGTTCTGGCACATCCGGCCTCCGTCGATTCCATTACTACTTCGGGCAATAAGGAAGATTACGTCTCAATGGGCATGACTGCTGCGCTGAAGTTGAAGCGCATCGTCGCCAACACCCGGACGGTTCTGGCCATTGAGGCCATGGCCGCTGCCCAGGCCCTTGATTTTCTTGCGCCGCTCAAGCCCAGCAAGCGCGGCCAAGTTGCGCAGGCTGCAATCCGTTCGGTTTGTCCGACCATGGACAAAGACCGTGTCATGTATGGCGACTTCGTCCGCCTTGCTGACCTCATCGCAAGCGGAAAGATCGCCCATGCACTGGACTAGGCTTCTGGGTTGCGCCTAGATCGGGGAGTGCTGGCCGTTCACAATCATCTGCTCAGCGATTCGGCGAGCTTCCGGTAACGTGGCAGCGGCTCTGCGATCGATTTCCGACGGTAGGTCGCGCTGAATCTTCGCCAGTTCCTCGTCGAAAATCCGCGTCATCAGCTCCGGCGTGTGCTCGACCGGGGTTCCGTCATCACCGGGCACGCGCACTTTGTGGAGCACGCGTTGGGCGATCATGAGCCGATATATGCGGTCGGTGGCCAGGTCTTCCATGTAGCCGTCGAGCAGGCTCGCGCCTTTTCCGTTGAGCACGCCATTACGATAGCGAATGACGGTACGCGCGGCGGCACGGGTTCCCGCGAGTGTCGTCTTGCCTACTCCTTTCGGCGCAGGCCTAAGATCAGAATGATTGCTCGCCGACTTCGGCCGCTTCGAAATCTGGTTAGGAAACGGAAACAGCGCCACTGCGATTTCATTCTGATCCGGATGGCCTGTCCAAGCGCCGTCCATCAGGCAATCCGCCTCATTCTTTTTGTCTTCCTTCAGGACTTTGAGAGCGCGCTCGTTCAACTCTGCATCCGTGCGGCTGGGATAAAGCGCCGTCATCCCACCGATCGCGAGCGCTCCATGCTTGTGGCAAATTTCCGGCATCAGCATGCGGAAATTTTGAAAGAACGGCACGTTATGCGGGATCGTATTACGGTCGGGCAGGACCCAGTCGGGCTCCTGCAGCATGAAGTGGATCAGCGACGCCATGTAGTCCCAACGGCCGAGGTTGAGGCCAAGGCAGTGGTCGCGAAGGTTGAAGAGGAACTCTTCCATCTGGAAGGCCAGGGGGTGGGACTCCACCAGGGCCATGCACTTGATGTAATTCTTAGGGAGGCCTTTGGATTGGGCGAGAGCCTGGAACAGGTCGCGCCACCACAGCGCTTCTTCGGCGGATTCGCTCTTGGGAATATAGACCAAAAATGGATGCGGCAGCCAGGCTGGGTCAATTTGGCACCACAGCACGGTGAGATCGAAAAGCGACGCGGAAATGATTTCGTTTTTCAGTACGCCGCCTTGCGAGAGATGCAAGCCGCGGGGGCGAATCCAAGTGACGGTTTTTGACTTCTGGACGCTAACTTGCTTTTGGCGCTTCTGATCGTAGTAACCCAGTTCATATTTATAGGCAGCGATAACATTCTTGACACCCTGCATGATGTTGGGCCAGGCGTTGGCAGTGGAATCCTCGAGGTCAAGCATTACGGCAGGCGAGCCGGAACTCAGCAGTTTGACCGTCAATTCTCCGTCGTCGGCAGGACCCGTCATCTGGTTGCGCTGATCGGCACACCAATCCGGCATCTCGATACGCCAGTCCTTTGTCGTGGCTTCTGATGGCGGCAAATAGGTGGGGTGTTTACCTGCGTGTGACGCCCGCAACACTTCGGCGCGTTTGGCGGCTAGTTCCTGCTGCCGAGGGGTGAATTGCTTGTGCAAGGGCAGCAACAGGTCCAGGAATCCCTTTGGCAGATCTTTTTCCGGATTCAAATCGGACGGAGCGTAATTCATGCGCTGACGGACAGCTTCCTCTACCTGCAACGGCATAAAAGTCTCCTTGACAATGGTACGAGATACCTGGCGATGTTCATTCAGTGTGGCTCGTTTTGGATGCCAATTCAAGCCGCGGTGTCACAATAGCTCGGTAAGCCTCTGACCAGCGAGGACGCCGAAATCGGGGACACCATTCGCGGCGAGATCTCAACCACGAAGAACACGAAGGACACCAGGAGGTCAGCACAACACCTAAATACCGGGAACACCGAGAGCGCAACGGAGCAGAAACGGAAGATGACATCCTGCTGTGGCACCAAGAGTTACAGCGCTTTGTGACGGAGATCACAGCGAGATTCTTGGCTGCTGGCTAAACTAACGCGGGAACTTGTAAGCGGAATGAGGGGGACGCAGCAGTGGGGATTAATGGAAAAAAAGCGAAAAGCAAAATGGGCGAGGAGCAACTCCTTCGCATTCATAAACTTCACTTGGGACTGTATGCGCGCGTGGCCGAAGATCTGGGAGTGAGCCCGTCATATGTGAGCTTAGTAGCGAACGGAATGCGCACTTCTGACCGGATTCGGCGGATGTTGGTTCACGAGATCGCAAAGATTCATAATGGACTCAGTAGAGCTTAGTCGGGCCTGAGTCGAATGGATAGAGTTCCGTCTGGTCTCGTTTATACCCTGCGAAAACCGCGAAGGCTGGGGTATCCGGCGCATAAGACCTACAGGATTTTGCCGCTGGCCAAATCCTGCACGAGGGCTAGGTCGGCTTCCAGAAAGTCATACTCCGGTAACTCGGAGCGGGGCGACCAGCGTACGTCGCGGAAAATCCGGTTTTCAATCTCTCCCTTATATTGATGGACTGCGAAGAACCGCAGTTCCACGGCACTCCCGCTGCGGTATTCATGACGAATCCGTGCGACTTCTTCGCCAATGCTGGCGTCAATACCTAGCTCTTCATCGAGTTCACGGCGAAGGGCGTCGCGCGGCTGTTCGCCTTCCTCTATTTTTCCTCCTGGGAATTCCCATTTCAGTGGCATGCTCTGATGGCGAGTGCGCTGACACACCAACACCTTCCCATCTTTCATGATCAGTGCTGCCACCACGCGCTTCATGAAGAATTATGGCTCCCGTGAGGAACAAACCTTTGTGATGCATCTTAGACCCGGCGCTTGTGGAAAGTCCTGCGGATGAATGGCATTGGCTAGTGCTCGCAAGCCGTGGATCAAGCTTGGCGCGGGAGTGTTGAGGAATTCATCGCGGATGCAATACACACGATTTTGTTTTGCAGCGCTCGTATCGGACCAATTGCGGTCGCAAACAATCTTTTCAAGCGGCACTCGATCGCCGGCTCCGCACCAAGCCGCAACGATTACATCAGGATCTGCAGCGCGGACGTCATCGGTGGTGGTTTGGCAGCCGGGTGTTCCGATGAAACAGCCGCCGGCGGCGCCTACCAATTCAGCGACCCATGGTTGCGAGGCGATGATTGGCTTACCCCATTCTTCGCAAAACACTCTCGGGTGCGGCTTGTCCTTCGTGTGAGCACGCACGGACTCGATTTGGCGCTGCATGTCGGTGATGACTTGCTGACCGCACTCGGAGGCGCCGAAGATACCGGCAATGGTCGCGATATCTGTGTAGATATCGGCTAACGTCTTGGGAGCTAAGCCCAAAAACCTGGCGCCCGATTTCAAGATCTCGGCCACCGCTTTTTCCTGGTAAGGCACGGCGGCGATCACCAACTCCGGAGACATCGACTTGATTTCGTCGGCATGGGCAGTCCAGGAATCGGCGACGATTTTGATATCGCGTTCGCGGACTTGGGGGCAAATGTCCGCACAATACTTGGTGCAAGCTACCAGGTGATCGAGCTTGCCAATGCTGGCCAGGATTACGGTCGCGCTGGGTTGCAGCGAGACGACGCGTTGTGGCCCGTGGCGGGACATGGATAGATCATGGTAACGGATTGGAAGGCTTTTCACCGCCGAGCAGGCCGAGAAAAGCAGGAAGTTCTCAACCACAAAGGAAAACGAAGGAGACCGCATTTTTGTGGTGTTGACGGTAGAATTTTGAGGTGTACTCCCCACGATTGCTTGAGCATTTCGAGCACCCACGAAACGCTGGTGAAATTCAGAAGCCGGATGCTTCAGTCAGGGTGGAAAATCCTGCTTGCGGCGATGTCCTGGAGCTGAACCTACAGGTTCAAGACGGCTGGATTTCTGACATTCGCTTTCGCGCGAAGGGCTGCGTTCCCGCGATGGCTTGCGGTTCGGCGGTCACGGAACTGGCGAAGGGAAAAACTATTGAGGAAGCTCGCGCCTTAGGTGCAACTGATGTGGTCGAAGCAGTTGGAGGCCTGCCGCAAGCCTCGTCGCATGCAAGTCAATTGGCGATTGATGCGCTGAAAGCTGCATTGGAGCAGATTGGAAAAGCTCAGAGCGGATCGGGACGGTAGATGGTCCAGTGCAATTTCGTGGCTGTTTTCTCCAGATCAGGATTCGGATTGACCGCAAAGGCGTAGCGTGACATCTGCAGCATTTCCGTGTCGAACCTGGAGTTGCCAAAGGCGGCATCGGGTATTTTCCTGATCGACTCTTGAATAGCTGTGGGCTTCCCCGCCCCAGTCGGCAGCCGCACAATGCGATCGAGAATGATTCCGTCCCGGATGGCTGCGGTTGCGGCAAGAATTCGGTTCTCAGGAATGCCGAAATGCTTCATGCCAGCCCGAATGACCCAAAGGTTGGTGGAGGAGACAGCCCAAACCTCTGTGCCGTGATTTTGGAGGCGACGCACGAGTTCGCGCATTTCGGGGAAAATCTCCGTCACAAAATTTTGCTCAAAGTACTCCGTCGCGACTTTCTGGACGTCACCTTCCTTCAACCCGCGATGCATCGTGACCATCTCGGCGCACATGGTGTCTTCATCGACATTGCCTTTCTTGTAGTCGGCATAGCGCCGTCCAGCCCAGGCGACGATTTCCTCGGAGACCACACCGCGCTCCAATTCCCAGCGGAAGAAGCCTTCTCCGGCATCCCCGCGCCACAATGTGCCGTCACAATCGAAGACCGCCAGTTTGGGTTGAAGCCGCAGAACCGAATCCAGAAATCGTGTTGCCTTGGGTGAGATGGAGGGGGCGGGAGCTTTCATGCGGTCACTTTTGAGGACTGGATGCAAACAGAGTTCCGTAGTCTTCTGGCGTATCCACATTCAAGGTAACAGTAGGATCTTCCACAGTGAGGTATTGGATGTGTTGCTGATGTTGATGCTCTACCTCGCGAGCATTGGATGTGGGTGAGGCGCGGAGAAATGCTTCGATCATTTGTCGGCCGATCAAATAGGGATGGCCGTGCCTGTCGGCGTACTGCGGCACGAGCGCCCATGTTTCATGCGGAGCTGAAGAAAAAGCGTTGCAGAGCACCTGCAGGGTCTGGCGCTTTACTGGCGGGCGATCGACCAAAGTCACAATGGCTGCGTCCCGGCCACGATTCAGGACTTCTTGCAGTCCGACCTGCAGCGAACTGAATTGGCCACGTTCGGGTGCGGGATTTCGAATCATGGAAGCACCGTTTGCATACACCACGGGCGCAATATTGGCCGCGTTTTTACCTGCAACCACGAGCACGGCATCAGAGAAATCGTTGAGGGACTCAATGGCGGAGGAGAGAAATGTTTGTCCGGTTGGCGCAGACCCGGGAGCGACGGGAGGCCACGGGAGAAGCGCCTTGTCGGTGCCCATTCGCGAAGACTCGCCGGCAGCAAGAATAACTGCGCAGAAGCTGGCGGCTCCGTACATAACGCGAAGATAGCAGAATCAGCGGATCAAGTCAGTGCCGGGTACGGAAAGCTTGTTATCGCCGAGCACGCCGAGACCGCGGAGACGCGGGAATCCTTACCACGAAGGACACGAAGGAAAGCCTCCGCTCAAGGTCGACAGAACTTGCATTCGTGCTGAAGAAACTGCTCAAGACTTTTGTTTGTGATCTTCAGCGGATTCGTCGTCAGGGACCGCTGCGGCAGGCTGATGCGATTTGAACCAGCTCATGTGCGGCAGGTCGCGTTCGGACTTGCGGCGAACAGCGATGAGCTCAGCGGTGATGGCTACGGCGATTTCCTCGGGCGTGATGGCTCCGATGTCCAAGCCAACGGGAGCATGCACCCGCTCGAAAAGTTCAGGGGCAAGGCCTTCTTTGACGAGCTCGCGAAAGATGGTGATGGTCTTGCGCTTCGAGCCGATCATTCCGACGTAGCGGGCCTGAGTTTGGACCGCCCAGCGCAGCACGCGCATGTCATCACGGTGACCGCGAGTAACAATCACGATGTAGGCCGACTCACTCGGGGTCAGCTTTGCCATCACTTTGTCGAAGTCTTCGGCAATAACTTCTTTGGCCTCAGGGAAACGTTCGCGATTGGCATAGGCCTGCCGATCGTCCACGACAACGACGTCGAATCCTGCATTCCTGGCGACCTTATAAAGATTGAAGGACACATGACCTGCGCCGAAAATATAAAGTAAAGCTGGAGGGAGTATCGGCTCGATGAAGATGTCGAGCGTTCCCCCGCAAACCAAACCAGTGTCGTACTTGGGATCCTCGTTCAGATTGAAGCTGAGGCTGCGTGGTTTTTCGTTTTCCATCACTTCGCGGGCGGCCTGCCAGACTTCAGCCTCGACACAGCCACCGCCGATGGTGCCGGCAATGGAGCCGTCATCCCTGATGAGCATCTTGGCAGTCTCAAAGGAGGGGATGGAGCCACGGACGTTGACGATGGTGGCGACGGCGCCTCGGCGGCCTTCCTGGCGCAACTTGACGATCTCCTCGTAAATGTCCATCTATCGATGATTTTCGGGGTTGCGGGCGGGCAAGTCAATGCCAGGTTTGGCCGTTCTAAGTCAACCACAGAGGGCACAGAGGACAACAAAAAAGCGAAAGCCCCGGGTCATCACTCCGGGGCTTATTGCGAAAGTCAAAAAGGACTGGACCAGCCCGTCAAGCCAGTCTAATCGTCGCGCCAGGCTACCTTGTTGTTAAGGGGGGTGTTAAGGGTTTGGGAATAAATTCTACCGCTTCACTTTGGATGAAAACGCGAAATCGCTAGTGTTTATGTCGTTATGAATGCTATGACCACGTTCGGAGCCGTAACAGTTGACAAAATTCGAGAGCAGGAAGCCACGCGATCTTATGGATGAGTAGAACAGCTGGTCTAAGATTTCCAGGGTCTTTAAATGATTGCGGCAAAATGCTCACTCCGCCCGCTACGCTCCGAAAATGAGCCCCGCTCAGGTCGCTGATAGCGGAAGTCGACAACGAGCCGACACACGGGATTCGACATGCCGCGTCATGGGGCAGAGAACTTAATCGAAAAAAATGCATTCACTGGAGAACGATTTGGAACACAGTGCCGCACCCCGTGGTGCCGGCGATGGCAGGGCATTCCTCCTTTCCACCTCCAAATTTTGTGGCGCCGTAAAGCGCTCCGCCAACCCCGAACGCGAGATTGCCGAGTGGCCATTCGCCGTCGTCCCCGCCCTGAAATCGGTACAGGACAGTTTCACTCCATCTGCCAGCAGGGGTTTGAGGAGGTTCCAGTTGAAATGCCGTCCCGCAACCCAAAGAAGTAAAACCGCATCGACCTTCCCCGCCCTGTAAAGTAGTGCCGTAAAGTATGCCCTTGTGAAGAAGGAGCGGTCCTTGAGGCGAGAGCCCGTCCAAGCCGCATGTGAAGGTATAGAGCACAGTTTCCTCCCATGAGGGTGGCGTCATTTTGAACACCGTTCCGCAGGACGTGTTGACATTTTCACCTCCGGCAGCGGTAGTACCATACAGATTGCCGGAATTATCGAAGATCAAACCGCCGCTTGGGAAGGCACCATCGGGAAAATTTTCGAAGTGGTGCAGGACGTGATACGTCCAAGTGCTACCCGGTGCTGTTGGGCGTTTCAGCGCGAAAACGGTTCCGCACCCGTTTCCGTTGCAGCGATTATCGTAACCTCCAGACCCTGTCTCCCCGTAAACATTACCTGCTTTATCGACGATCAAACCGGGGCCGGGATCGCGTCCATCCTCAAACGCGCCAAAGTTGTGAAGGAGAGTATAGGTCCATGTGCCTCCCGGAATCGGAGGCGGGGACAGTTGAAAAACCGTTCCAAAGTTCGAAGCATGCCCGACCACGGTAGTACCGTAGAGATTACCAGCATCATCGATGGCTAAGTTGTCCGCTTCCCAACCCAAGTCGTCTAATACCAACTCAGTCCAATTGCCGCGAGGAGTGGAGGGACGCACGAGTTCGAAAACTAAGGTACCGGCCGTGCCATAGAGGTTGCCTGCTTTATCAAGGATAACTTTGCCAGGATAGACTCCGCCCTGGAAACTGAAATTGTAAATTACTCGTTTTGTCCATGGTCCGCCTTGGATAATGGGGGGATTAATTTCGAACGCGGTACCACACCCCGGTGTGCAATCTCCAGTGCCCCCGTAGGTGGTCGTGCCGTAGAAGTTGCCGGAGTGATCGACTAAAAGGCCAGAAATGGGATCAGCGCCGTCAAGCCCATCTGTGAACGAATGAATGATATTTTCTTGTGCATCGGCACTCGTTGCAAAGATGCCTAGCATTAGAACTACAGCCAGTGAACAACCGAGCAAGAACAACTTGGGCTTGGACATCTCAGCCTCCCGCAAAGAGGGCGGGTTATTGTACTCCGTGCGGTGCGTCTCGTCGTAGTTGGCGTAAGATCGCGGTTACACCCACAGATTTTTAGGGCAGGTCTCGTATCAACTTCATTTCTCGCTGCGAAGGAAACTTACTTTCTTTTCCGATAGCTTAGGGTCACAAATTTTGTTATTCTCCCAGCCTGCCTTCCGCCGGATGGCGAGCAGTGTCTCATCGGCCCCGATGTTCCGTGACTCAGAGGTTGCGATGAAACTCTCTAAGCGGTTTTTCTGCCTCTATAGATTTGCCATAGTTGTATTCCTGACATGCACGGCCATAATTTCGTCGGCGGCAACAGAAAAGGTTCTTCACAGTTTTGTTCCCTATCCGTCTGGATACAACCCTCAAGGAGGCATGGTTCGTGACGGGGCGGGGAATCTTTACGGAGTAGCCCCGGCAGGCGGTGCGTACGGAAACGGCGCCGTATTCGAGTTGCAGCCAAATTCGCGAGGTGGCTGGAGCAAGAAGATCATCTACAACTTCACAGCAACTGATGGATTGGTCCCCAACCCCGTTATTCTTGATCGTGCGGGAAATCTCTATGGAGCAACCTATGAGGGGGCATCTGGCGTTCGCGGAGCGAACGTATTCAAACTCACTCCGAACGCCCGCGCCGAATGGACGGAGACAATCATCTACACGTTCAGTTTCGATCATAACCCGATAGGCAGTCTGGTCTTCGATTCAGCAGGAAATCTATACGGAGTAACCCTGACGGGAGGTAGCTACGGCTGGGGCACGGCTTTCGAGCTAACCCCGTCTACCAGCGGCATGTGGATTCACACAGTGCTGCACGATTTCGACGCCTTTCCCGGTGACGGAGTTGAGCCGCAGAACGGTCTCACCGTAGATAGCGCGGGCAATCTTTATGGCTCGACACGTCGTGGTGGCGGGATTGGCGATTGCGATAACGGAGGTTGTGGCACTGTTTTTGAGCTTTTCCCAGGTGGCACCGCCCAGTGGACTGAAACGGTGCTGTGGAGATTTGGCGGCAACAGCCTTTCAAGCAGCGGCGTGGTAATCGATTCGACAGGCATTCTTTACGGGGAAACGTACGCGGATCCCAGCCATCCTGGAAGAAATGGATCGGTATACAAACTCGCGCAGCAAAACGGGCGGTGGCAAGCAACCAACATCGACACATTTTCAGCTGTCGATGCTCAATATCCAATGGCTGCCCTGGTTAGCGACTCAGCCGGCAATTTCTACGGCGCATCCACCGGAGGATCATATGGTGAGGCTGCGGTGTTCGAATTGTCGCCGGGTTCTGGCGGCCAATGGACGGAGAAACTGATTTACAGCTTCCCGTCTAGCAAGTACGCCATTTTCGATTCTTATTATGGCGTGTGTTCGCGACTGAGTCTGGACGACATGGGTAATCTCTACGGCGAGAGAACTTCCGGAGGAGTTTACGGCTACGGAATTGTGTTCGAGTTATCTCCTTCCGCTTCGGGCGATTGGACTGAGAAGGATCTGTTTACGTTTTCCGGAGGCGCAGGCGGCAGTTATCCGATCGGAGGTTTGGTCTTCGACAAAGTAGGCAATCTCTATGGAGCCGCCTTAGTGAATTCAACCTGGCGTGGCGTGATCTTTGAGCTTCGTCCAAGCCCGGATGGCTCTTGGAGCGAGAGCGTGATTCACACCTTTGCCGGTTATCCAACCGATGGCAGCGAACCGGGGGGAGGACTGATCTTCGACGAAACCGGAAGCCTATATGGCACGACTTATGCCGGGGGAAGTCAGGCTGGCTGCGGATTCAGCGGTACGGGCTGCGGCACAGTATTCCGACTGTCTCCGGCTTCTGGCGGTAGCTGGACGGAGACCGTGATTCATTCCTTCAGCGATGCGAACGGGGCTAAGCCCAATCCGGACCTGATTTTCGATGCGTCGGGGAACCTGTACGGCACGACCCAGGAAGGGGGAGGTTATTGTTCGAACGCCTTGCCGCCGGGTTGTGGCACGGTGTTCGAATTGTCTCCTGTGACGGGAGGAGGATGGACGGGGAGTGTCTTGCACAGCTTTACCGACGAAGACGATGGTGGGTATCCGCAGTCAGGGCTGCTGCTGGATCAGTCTGGTAATCTCTATGGCACCACCAGCAGTCCTTGTTCTGGCTACATATATCCATTTGTAGGATGTGGAAATGTGTACGAGCTTTCTCCAAGTGGGCCAGGAACGTGGCGCGAAACTGTGCTCCATCGATTCGAACCATTTAGTACCGACGCATCGAAGCCATATGGCAGCTTGGTAATGGGTCTCGATGGAGCACTCTACGGTACGACCATGATCGGGGGAGATGCGAATGCAGGCTCAATTTTTGAAGTGATTCCATAAAACTCAGCATCATTGCTACTAATTAGCAATCTGCAGCCCGTTTTGATCTGTAGCTCTGTAACCAGCGCACGAATGTCAGCACGCTCGGAACCGCATGAACACTAGCGATTTCGCATTTTAGCTAAAAATGAAGCGGTAGAATTCATCCCCAACCCTTAACACCCCCTTGTTGTTAAGGGCACTTTAGTGAGCAGCCACGGAGGGCGGCGGAGCGAACCGCAGTGGTTGATGGTCCACTCACAAGCTTGTCGGGCTTGGTCCAGTACCGACTGGCAACATCTTCAGACCACGGCCGTCAGTCGAATGTATTGCTGCAGTTCGTTTCAAGTTTGTGAGGTGCATCACATCGTGAGCGGTCCTGATCCGAAATGGGAATTGCCATCCAATTTGGCTTCTGGCGCGGGTTGTGATAGAAAGCACGTCGCAGGCTAAAGCCACTTCGGGGGAGAACTTATGAAAACCAGATTCGCGGTAGCCATCGGGGTATGCATATTTTGTGCGCTGATTTCGAATAGCTGGGCACAATGGTCCTCGGATCCATCGACCAATCTTGCGCTCGCCGATCGAAGCCGCAACGACCAGGTCCAGCCCAAGCTGAAGGCGCTGCCAAACAATGGCTGGTACGTGAGCTGGTTCGATTCGAACCCGGCGGGTCCTCCCCCCGTCGGGTACGACGTCTTCCTGCAGCGGCTGACCGTGGGTGGGGTCGAGGTGTTTCCGAACGATGGGGTGATGGTCGCCGATTTGAGCAACAGTTCAACGGAAGATTATGGCCTTGACTTCGATACAGCGGGAAACGCACTGCTGGCGTTTCTCGACACTCGAGAAGGATCGAATCAGCAAGTCACGGCAGCGAAAGTCAGGCCCTACGGAAAACCATGGTGGGGGGCGCTGGGAGTGCAATTGACCA